>Ga0137418_10000141_pt1 | contig 53905 bp, 49 predicted proteins | sample CZODoug3_1_2_16f_FD_122242 | JGI IMG/M metagenome (GOLD analysis project Ga0137418, IMG submission 122242) | Vadose zone soil fungal communities from Angelo Coast Range Reserve, California, USA - CZODoug3_1_2_16fungal (Hybrid Assembly) | ecosystem: Environmental > Terrestrial > Soil > Vadose...
TAACGCGCTACGAAAAAGGAATCGCCTACAGTCGCCGCTGGGAAGAAGTCAACGGCGAGTAGAGGGGTGGGTCTACTAAAAATACGACTGCGAGCCCGCAAATTGCGAAGAGCGCGTAGCGAACGGGGGTTTTAGGAGGCGATATGTTCGAAATGTCACGAGTGACAACTATCTTTGTCTTCGCAGGTCTGGGCTTACTCGCGTTCATGTTCATTATGAGCATGCTGGCGCGTCTGTATCGAAAAGCCGGCCCGCATGAGGCTTTGATCATCTACGGTTTCGGCGGGACGCGCGTTGTCAAAGGGCACGGCGCCATTGTGCTCCCGATGGTGCAAGTCTGCCGCGAGCTTTCGCTCGAACTGATGTCGTTCGACGTGGCCCCGCAGCAGGACCTCTACACCAAGCAGGGCGTGGCCGTCACGGTTGAGGCCGTGGCCCAGATCAAGGTCAAGTCGGACATGGAGTCCATCTTGACCGCATCGGAACAATTCCTCACCAAGACCGATCAGGAGCGCGAAGGCCTGATTCGACTGGTGATGGAAGGACACCTCCGCGGCATCATCGGACAACTGACGGTGGAAGAAATCGTCAAACAGCCGGAGATGGTCTCCGACCGTATGCGCTCCACGTGCGCGGAAGATATGAACAAGATGGGCCTCGAGGTGATCTCGTTCACCATCAAGGAAGTTCGCGACAAGAACGAGTACATCACCAACATGGGCAAACCCGATGTCGCGCGCATCAAGCGCGATGCCGACGTGGCTACCGCTGAAGCCGAGCGCGACACCGCGATCAAACGCGCCGTAGCCACCCGTGAAGCGGCGGTTGCGAAAGCGCAAGCCGATCAGGAACGGGTGCTGGCCGAGACGCTCTCGCTGGCCAAGCAGGCGGAAGCGCAACGGGACCTTGAGGTCAAGAGAGCGCAGTACCTCGAAGTCACGAAAAAGCAGCAAGCACAGGCCGACAAGGCGTACGACATCCAGGCCAACGTCATGCAGCAGCAGGTCATCGCGGAAAGCGTGCGCGTGCAGCAGGTGGAGAAAGAAGGCCAGGTCAAGGTGCAGGAAGCCGAGATCAATCGCCGCGAGAAAGAGCTCATCGCGACGGTGCTGAAGCAGGCTGAAATCGAGCGGCAGCGCATCGAGACGCTCGCCCAGGCCGAGAAGCAGCGCCTGATGTCGGAAGCCGAAGGTCACGCTTCGTCGATCCGCCAGCAAGGCGAGGCCGAAGCCGAGATCATCTTCAAGAAGGGCGAGGCGGAAGCCAAGGCGATGAACGTCAAGGCCGAGGCCTTCCAGGAGTACAACCAGGCCGCGGTTATCGACAAGCTCCTCACCGGCTTACCCGAAGTGGTGAAGGCGCTGGCCAGTCCATTGGCCAACGTCGACAAGATCACCGTGATCTCCACCGGCAACGGCGAAGCGGCCGGACTGAACAAGGTCACCGGCGATCTGACCAAGATGGCCGCGCAGGTACCGGCCCTGTTCGAGACACTCACCGGGATGAACCTCGGCGACATGCTCGGCAAGGTGCGCCAGATCGGCGACAAAGCACCCAAGCCGACCGGCAACGGAGAAAAGAAGTGAGCCAGTGATAGGGACGGTCCGGAGCCCGTCCCGTCTTCAGCAGGTGGAGCGACGGGCGTCGCGCCCGTCGAAGCCGAGCACAGCTCGGCGGATAAGCGACATGCTAAGCGACATAGGGAGCAAAAGTCATGATTCGAAAATCCAGTTTCGGAGTGGGCATGGCGTTAGGAGCCGGGATCGGCGCCGCGATGGGGGCTGCCCTGCACAACCTGGCCGCGGGCGTGGCGCTCGGTGCGGCGCTCGGCGTAGTGCTGGGTCTGGTGTTGCATCGCAAGAAGTGTGGAACCTCCCAGTGAACTCCATCGAGGTGCGGGAGGGCCGGTCTCTGTGGGCGGGTGGAGCGACGAGCAGCCTGCCCGGACGAGAGCCGTAGGATCTCGCCCGTCGAGGCCGAGCGAAGCTCGGCAGCATCGTGTGGGCGTTAGCCGACGAGAACAACGGGAAAGGAATTGGGTATGTCGGTAGCAGCCAGCAAATCCAAACCCCTGGGCCGCAGCATCGTGATCGGCATCGTCATCGGAGTCCTGGCCGCAATTCTGTCCGGTCACATCGTGATCTGGCTCCTTGCGGGAATTTTCCTGGGCATCGCGGTCGGCGCTGGGTACGGCAACAAGAAGTGTCCGACCTGTGAAGCCAGAGAAATGCATTCAGAGACGTCGATGTCGAAGCCATGATCGCTGGCTTTTGGACCATGAAGTCCGAGGCAGTGGCGGCGACGACAAAACCACCGAGGGGTCCCGCACAGATTCCTCGGACGACTGTCTCCGTCGCTCCGACGAGTGTGGAAGGCAATTGAAAGCCAGAGAGAACTGAGAACCAAGAACTGAGAACCAAGAACTGAGAACCGACAACTGATTTCAAGGAGTCCCTTATGGCGTTACTCGAACGAGTTTCCACCCTAGTCCGGGCCAACCTCAACGATCTGATCGACAAAGCCGAAGACCCGGAAAAAATGATCAAGCAAGTCATCCTCGACATGCAGAACCAGCTTCTGCAGGTCAAGACGCAGGTGGCGATCGCCATCGCCGATCAGCATCTGCTCGAAAAGAAGCAGAAAGAAAACGAGGACAAAGTGGCGGAATGGATGCGCAAGGCCGAGCTCGCCGTCGACAAGAAACAGGACGACCTGGCGCGCGCCTCGCTGCAGCGCGTCGAAAGCTACCGGGAGCTAAGCGACAGCTTCGCCCAACAGGTCACCGATCAGAAAGCCCAGGTCGAAAGCCTGAAGACCGCCCTGCGCCAGCTCGATCAAAAACTGACCGAAGCGAAGGCCAAGGCCGATCTGCTGATCGCGCGCCAGCACCGAGCCCGCGCCGTAGGCAAAGCCAGCGACGCCAAGATGAATATCGGCGACAGCTCGAAAGCCGCCGCGTTTGACCGCATGAAGCACAAGGTCGCGCGCTCGGAAGCCGTCAGCCAGGCGAAAGCCGAGTTGGCGGTCGACGACGTCGAAGACCGCCTGGCCGCACTCGAGAAAGAAGACCGCATCGAGCAGTTGCTGAGCGAGTTGAAGACCAAGCGGGGGGCTTAGCGGGTGCGTCGACGAAACGCTGGACAGGGGAGGCTGTGGCCGCGCATTGCCCTGGCCGGGTGTGGGCTGATAACAGCCCTGTACGGCCTCGAGAGGATCGACCGGGGCATTTGGGTTTATTCGAATGGAACGTATCGGGCTGCCGTCTATTCTGCAGGGACCGTGGCGGTAGGAGGATTGCTGAGCCTGTTGGCCATGATCCCGGATTCCCTGGTCGCGTTTCTACTGACCAGAAAGGGACTAGGCCAGCGGATGGCGACCCGAGGCGGATCCAGGGCAAACCTGGATGACGGTGGCACGCGCAGATGAGCGGATGGCGAATGAGGCCGGGAAACGTCGTCGCACGTTACAATCAACGTGAGGGCAGCATCATGCGCAAGGTCTTCCACTTCGATTCGCTCCCCGACCCGTACGTTGCCGACGCGGCCGTCGTGTGCTGCTTTGATTACCGCATCAGTACCGCGGTGCGGAAGTTTGTGCGCAGGCAGGGCATTGAGCGTCCGGACATGATCATCGTGGCCGGAGGCGCAAAGACGTTGGCGTCGCCGCGCAATCCCTTCGAACAAGATTTCATCCTTGAGCAGGTGCGCATGTCGATCCGGCTGCACCGGACCAGACGCGTGCTGGTGATGAGCCACTCCGATTGCGCGACCTATGGCGGCCTCGCTCAGTTCAAGGGCGACCGCAGGGCGGAAGCCGAGCACCATCACGGCGAACTCGATCGCGCGGCCCAGCTGCTGGCGGAAAATTTTCCGGAGATCTCGGTGGAGCCCTACTTTGTGAACTTCGACGGGGTGTGGGAAATATCGAGGACGCGGGCCCGCAAGGACGTGGTGCGCGCGGGTGAGCAGGTTGCGTAGTTGCTGAGCTTCGAGACCCAGGCTGCGAGGCTCGAGCTACCCGCTGGGGACTCGCGACCAGGATTTTTCGTTTCTCATCTCATCCGCTGTGGCTTTGAGTTCTCGTGCGCCTCTTTCCCGACCATGGGAACCTTCCCCCCGGTTTTCTTCCGCCCGTTTCTTCGGACGGCTGCAGGCCTGCCGACTGCAAGCGAGGGGAGTGATCACTCCCCTCGCGGTGTTCATCCGATGCCTGGGACGGGAAGCCCGCTCTGATGTCGGCTACAGTCTCCCGCAAGTCTGGTGTGCGACGAACGTCGCGCGTTACGCCCGGGGCGCGCGCAAAGTGCCATCTACCTCCATTTCTGTTATGGCAAATTGAATATCGTCGTTGGGATCGATTCGCTCAACTGGCTTGCTTGGTTTTGAGTTTTATTCCAAGAACCAAGCTGGAGGAGATAACAGTTTCACACTTGACCTTCCATGCGGCGAAATCACAAGCCCTTTTGTGAACATTTCTATGGTCGCCGCAGGGGGACATTGTCAAGGTCGCGCGACAGCCAATCTGTCAAGCCCATCAGGCCAGCCCATCAGGGCAGCCCAATTTAAGGAGTCAATCAGGAGCCGGCTCCAGGGGAGCCTGTTCGAGCGGTCGACTGACTCCCGCGACCGGATAGCTACTACTTTCACATTATTGACCCTTCAGTTCCACTTCCTATAATCGCGGCACTTCGTTTTGGGGTGAGATCCGTCGTTCCTAAAACATTCCACCACTCGTTGGTTCCGGACGAGCAGAAGAGTCGAGGGGGAATTCGATGCATCGTTGCCGACGCCGGATCTGTGTACTGGCGGTTGTGCTCGCCGCTCTGAGCAGCTCTGCGCAGCAAATCACCGGGGGTATTCGCGGGATCGTAGCCGATCCCAGTGGCGCGATCGTGCGGGACGCGACCGTCACCGCGCGGCAGAGCGAAACGGGCCTCACGCGCTCGGCGATCACGGACCGCACGGGAGCCTACGTGCTGGTGGAATTGCCCGTCGGCCACTACCAGCTTGAAGTGCAGGCAAAGGACTTTCAGAAATATGTGCAACAGGGAATTTCGCTGAACGTCAACGAAATGGCGACCATCAACGTCCGGCTCGCCATTGGAGCGGGCACGGAGCAGGTGCTGGTGCAGGCAGACGCCCAGTTGATCCAAGAGACCGTGACCAGCCTGGGAAAGGCGGTTCTGGAGCGCGAGGTTCTTGACCTGCCATTGGACGGGCGCAACTTTACCCAACTGGGTGTGCTGCAACCGGGAGTCGTGCCCATCACACCCGGATTGGCGGAAGCGGGCGGCTCATTGCGCGAGGGCCAGGCCTATGCCGTGAACGGGCAACGTCCCGAGTCCAACAACTTCTTGATTGACGGCGCCAATAACTTCAACGGGGTGGACGGTGGCTTCGTTCTCAAGCCGCCTGTGGATGCGATAACCGAATTCAGGATTCTCACCCACAATGCCAGCGCCGAGTTCGGAAACAGTCTGGGCTCGACCACCAACATCATCACCCGTTCCGGCTCAAACGCGATCCATGGCGCGCTGTGGGAATTCTTGCGCAACGACGCCTTTGATGCCACGAACTACTTCGCCAAGACCACCGAACCTTTGAAGCAGCATCAGTTTGGCGCCACCGTCGGCGGACCCATTCGCAGAGACAGGACTTTCTTCTTCGGGTTTTACGAGGGCTTCCGCAACCGCCAGGGCGAAACCGCGCCCAGCACGGTGCCCTCGCGATTGCAACGGCAGGGCAATTTTTCCGAGATGTGCAAAAGCGGCTTCGATCCGAACAGCGGCACTTGCAACGACCGGGACCCGAACGGTCCCAATCCCAACCAACCGATTCACCAACTGTTCAATATAATTGCCAACGCGCCAGTCGCTTTCAACCAGTTGCCTTTCATCAACCCGCTGTCCGAAGGTCTCGTGAGTCTGTTCCCCGAGCCCAACGATGGACTGAACATCTTTAACTCGACGGAAACCTTGCGGGAGGACAGCGATCAGTTCGGACTGCGGCTGGACCACTATCTTTCTCCCACCGATACTCTTAACTTCCGTTATTTATTCAGTAACGGAACCCGCTTGGATCCACTCTCCACCTCGGGAGCGAGTGTGCCGGGTTTCCCGGTCGGTGAAGACCATCGGGCGCAGAACTTCGTTGTCCAAGAGACACACACTTTCTCTTCGGCCATGGTGGGCGTCTTCCGGTTTTCGTATCTGCGCAACAAATTCCTCTTCGATGAGCACATCAACCACACCACCCCGGCCAGCCTGGGTTTTCAGTACGACCCAAGCCTGGCGATTGCGGTCGGGCCACCCTTCCTCCAGGTCAATGGCTATACGACCGTGGGAGATCCGATTACCGGGCCGCGGAACAGTTACGAGAATGCCTTTGACTATTCCGGCTCCATCAGTTGGGTCCGCGGCAAGCATGAAATCAAATTCGGAGGGGGATACCAGCACCTTCAAGTGAACGTCCTGCAGGGCATTGCGACCAACGGCTTCTTTGTTTTTGCTCCCTTCCCGATCACCGATTCCTTCGCAAGCTTCCTGTTCGGCCAGCCTGTGTTCTTTCTCCAGGGCCGAGGCGATTTTTCGCGTGGCATCAGGGGCAATTCCTTGAATGGATATGTTCAGGACTCCTACAAGGTTACGCAGCGGCTGACCTTGAATCTCGGGTTACGCTATGACCTGCCGTTCCCCTATACCGAAATCAAGAACCGGCAGACGCTCTGGATTCCTGGCCGGCAGTCGACGGTCATGCCCGGTGCTCCGCCGGGACTGCTTTATCCGGGCGATCCGGGAGTGCCGGCGGGCCTGATTCCAACGTTCAAGAAGGGGTTCGCCCCGCGGCTGGGCTTCGCATGGGACCCGCGGGGCGACGCAAAATGGCTGATTACCTCAGCCTACGGAATTTTCTACGAGCCGTACTACACGGGCCAAGGTGGACCGCTGCAATCGCCCATCAGCGCCCCGCCGTACCTGCAGACCGCCCAGATCAGCGTCCCCCCGGATTTCAGCGATCCGTTTCTGGGCAAGCCTCCGGCCTCAGGCGCGTTCGCCACGCCCCTAACCAACCTGACTCTGACTCCGAACTTGCCCCTGCCCTACTCCGAGGACTGGGACCTGAACATCCAGAGGGCCTTTGGCTCGGATCTGCTGTTCGAGATCGGGTACGTGGGAACCACGGGGACCAAGCTGCCGCGCTTCATCGAAGGGAACCCGGCAACGATCTACGTTCCGGGCTTTGACAGCAAAGGCCGACCGATCTCCACCTCGGGCAACGCGGACCAGCGGCGGATTCATTCCGGGTGCACGCTGGCCGATCCGCCCAGCCGGTGCACCTATTCCTCCACCGGACTTATCGCAGGCATCGCGAATTCCTCCTACCACGCGCTGGAAGCCAGTGTGAAGAAGCGATTCAGCCATGGGATTTCCTTCCTGGCTTCCTACACCTATTCGAAGACGATGGACGATGCGTCCTCGTTTAACATGACGGGGTCGGCTGCGAGACCGGTGGCGGGCGAGAACGACCTGGCGCAGAATCCCAACAATCTTGCCGCCGAACGTGGGCTGTCTCTGTTCGACGCCCGTCAGCGCTTCGTGCTGAGCTACCAGTGGAGCCTGCCCTTCTGGAGGCAGCCCCACGGCTGGTATCAGCAGATCCTGGGCAATTGGCAAGTCAATGGGATCACGACCCTGATGAGCGGGACCCCATTCACCGTGTTCGATTCCAACGACGTCTCGCTGCAAGGGGGAGCGCCGGAAGTCACCGGATTCTCGGCGAATCGACCGAACCTGGTTGCCGGGCAGAGTCCCAACTCTGGGCCGCGTAGCGCAAGCGCCTGGCTTAACTCAAACGCGTTTGCGCGTATCCTCCAGGACCCCAACTCTCCGGTGCTGCAATTTGGCACCGCGGGCCGTAACATCGCGGAGGGACCGGGATACGCAAATTGGGACTTTTCCGCGTTCAAGAATATTCGGGTGGCGGAGTCCAAGCAATTCCAGTTCCGGGCGGAGTTCTTCAACATCCTGAACCACACCAATTTCCGGCTTCCCGACAGCGACATCAGTTCGCCAACGTTCAATCAGATTCTGGCGGCGCGTTCACCCCGCCTGATCCAGCTTGCACTAAAATTCTTGTTCTAGAAGAAAGCGAGGTCGCAGCCAGAACGGGATCGTGAATCGTCCACTTCTTGTACGACGCTTGCTGATAGGCCTGCTGGTGCTGGTCGTGCTGTGGTGCGTGGGCACGGTTGCGATCTATCGGGTCATGCGGCAACCGCCAGAGCGTTTCGCAAAGGTTATGGCGAAAATACCTGGCCCGGTCGCCTTCCTGCTTTTCCCGTTTGAAACGCTCTGGACCCATGCTCGGGCAGGCGCCCTTCAGAGGGGAGATCCGGCCCCGGATTTCTCATTGAGGAAACTGGACCACAGCGAGAGAATCCAACTCTCCGCACTTGCCGCACGGCAGCCGGTGGTGCTGGTGTTCGGCAGTTACACCTGACCGCCGTTCCGGCGGGAGGTTCCTGCCCTCAACAAGCTGTACCAGCAATATCGCAATCAGGTCGGGTTCTTCGCGGTCTACATCGTGGAAGCCCATCCCACCGATGTCTGGCAGATGCAGAGCAATGTGCGGGACAAGGTGCTGTTCGCCAGCCCCAAGAACGAGCAGGAGCGGGCATTGGTTGCGGGAGCTTGCGTGCGCAAACTGGGCATCGAATTTCCCGCGGTTCTCGATGAATTCGACAACCCAACTGAGCAAGCTTACACGGGCTGGCCGGATCGTCTTTACCTGATCGACGCCCAGGGGCGCGTGGCCTACAAGAGTAAGCCCGGTCCTTTCGGGTTCAAGCCGGATGAATTGAAGGCTGCCCTGGGACGCGTGGTGCCGGCTCACTGAGACCCTCGGCTGCAGGTCTCGAAACCCAGAGCTTGACGACTCCAGCTAAGGTTCCTGATCGGGCTCGGAAGAGGCTGCGAAGGGGAGTTCTTCGGTTGCTTCCTCGCCCCAGTCGAGCGAAAGCGTGCGAGTGGTGGTTTCGATCTGACCGAGTTCGGGGATTTCTTCCGTGATGGCGGCGCCTAGTTCGGGGAACTTGCGGGCGGTAACCAGCACGCGGCTCTCCATCGAGCCGGCGGCCCTGTTGTAGGCTTCGACGGCGCGGTCCAGGCCTTTACGCAGGTTATCCATGTGGACCGCCATGCTGCGCAGGCGGTCGTGCAGTTCTTTGCCGAGCGAGCTGATCTGCTGGGCGTTGCGCGCCAGCTTCTCCTGGTTCCATCCGTAGGCTACGGCCTTCAAGAGAGCAATCAGCGTCGTAGGGGAAGCGGGGATCACGCGCTGGCTTACGCCTTGTTCGATCAGGCTGGGGTCTTGCTCGAGCGCGGCGCTGAAGAAGGTCTCGCCGGGCAGGAACATCACCACGAATTCCGGATTGGGATCGAACTGCTCCCAGTAACCTTTGGAAGCTAAGGCTCGCATGTGATCGCGGACCTGGCGCGCATGATCGGCGAGCTTTTCGCGGCGCACTTCGTCGTCGGTGGCTTCGATGGCTTCGAGATACGCCTGCAGCGGAGTCTTCGCGTCCACGACTACGTTCTTGCCGCCGGGCAGCTTTACGATCAAATCGGGCCGCAGGCGGCCATCGCTCGTGCTGACTGTGACCTGCTCATCGAAATCGCAGTAGGAGGTCATGCCGGCGATTTCGACCACCCGCTTCAACTGGATCTCTCCCCAGCGCCCGCGCACCGACGGGGTGCGCAACGCTTTCACCAGGTTGCCGGTCTCGGTCTCGAGCGCCTTCTGCGTGCCGATGAGCGACTGCACCTGTTCGGTCAACGTGCCGTAAGCCTGGCTACGTTCTTTCTCCATCTGCTGGATCTGGCTATCCACTTTGTTGAGCGATTCTTTGAGGGGCGCGACCAAGGTCTCGACGGCCTTCTGACGAGCTTCCAGGTCGCCCTTGGCTTCGCTCTGGAACTTCTCCAGGCTGGCCTGGGCGAGTTGCAGGAAGGACTGGTTGTTGCTCTTGAGAGCATCGGAGGCGAGGGCCTGAAAGGCCTCGCGCAGCTCGTCGGTGGCGTGGCTGATCAGGTCGAGCTTTTCGGCGGCTGACTGGCGTTCATGCTGGAGGGTGGCTTCCAGGGCCGCCGCCTGCTCCCGCAGCCTGGAGTTGATTTCCTGCTGCCGGGAGAACTCGGCGCGGGCGGTCGCTAAATCCTTCTCAATCAGTGACAAACGGGCTTCGGCGGCGGCTGAGCGCGAGCGCACTGCGAGATAGACAAGGGCGCTGCCCAAAAGCGCGCCGAAAACCAAGCCGATCCACAGTTCGATGACCATTGGTAATTAGCTGACTTGGATTCTAGAGGCTAGAGTGGGTGTCTAGCAAAGCAGAAGTTTACGCTTGGCCAAGAGCCTCCCAGGGTTCTGCAGTGTAGGCGTCACTCCGATGCTTTGGATCCTCATCACTTCCGTAGCGCTGGTTCTGGGAGCGGGCGCGACGCCGGAGCAAGCGAAAGTCAAACCGGCGGCTTCCAAGAGTTCCGATCGCGCGGTCGCCTCCGATTACACGTCCTCCCCAAGTTTTGACCAAGAAGCCGAGCAGCAACTCCTGGAAATGGCGAATGAGGCCCGCGCGCAAGTTGGTGCGCCTGCACTGCATTTCGACCAAGAACTGACCATCGCGGCCCGCGCCCACGCGGGCGTCATGGCGCAGCAGCAGCAACTCTCCCACCAATTTGCCGGCGAGCCCTCCCTGCCTCACCGACTGGCCGCAGCCAGCGCGCTGCATCTGGATCGCGCTGGAGAAAACGTGGCCCTCGACCTCAGCACCGGAGAGGCGCATGAGCATCTGATGCTTTCGCCACCCCATCGCGAAAACCTGCTCGATCCCAGCTACAACATAGCCGGCTTCGGCGTGATACGGAGCGGAGAACGTCTGTACGTGGTGCAGGACTTCGCCCACAGTTTGCCCGCGTACTCCGCGGAGCAGACCGAAGACGCGATCGTGGGCAGCGTGAACCGCATGCGGGGCACGACGCATCTGCCGGCGCTGGTGCGAAAGGCCGATTCGGGATTGCGCGAAGCGGTCTGCTCCATGGCGCAGGAAGACCGGCTTGGCACCCGCTCCATGCACGAGCTGGCGCAACGCCACAGCGTAGTCAGCTACACCAACCTGCATCCAGAAGTGCTGCCCGTCAACGCGACCCGTCTGATTGGCGACCACCACCTCAAAAATGTCGCGGTCGGGGTCTGCTACGCGCGCACCGGCACCTATCCCACCGGCGTGTATTGGGTGGGCCTGGTTTTCTACTGAGACGTTCCGAATTCCGCCATAGCGGCACCTCATGAAATGACAGTTGTTTCCCGCCGGTTTCCGGTCGCGCAGCGGCGCGGCGTTCAGCGGGCAGAAGGCGAAAAGGGATGTTTACCCGGGCGGTCCTTCTGGGCTGTCTTTGCTTTCGCTTAGCTTCTATCTTCAGTTTAAGATTACTTCTATGGCCAAGAAAACTGGAATGAGCGATTCGTCCCTCTGGATCTTCGCGATCGTCTTGCTGGCGGTTGCTGCCTGGATGTACTTCAGGTAGCCCGCCAGTCGGGACCAGCGCTTCCGTGCCAACCAGATCGGCGACACTCGAGCTTTTCCTGAGCCGAGAGGCCGGTTACGTCAATTCGCTGCCTGCCCACGCCGAAGTGGGGTTAACCATCACAATAGTCGGGTGCACCTCCGCCAGGAAGCACCCAAGACTCAGTGAGACGCTGGGTTCCCGATCGCTCTGAAACCTTCTCCAGGCGCGACTCGGCGCTGGGCATCCCCGGCGCCGCGTTCCTCATCAGGCTGTCATGCATGACGTTCTTCCGGTTCCCAGCCGCGCTCTTTTCTTCCGAACTCGGTTCTGCGACCTCGGTTACCTCGTAGCGGGAGGCCCCTGCCCGCGGGCCGGCCTCGGCCCTTGACTGGGTCGATCCGCTGCCGATCAGGACCTGACGCGGGTACCATCCAGCCTGCTTGCGCGGTAGGCATGTGAGCAACGTACGGCACTGGTTTGGCACAGAAAAACGGCGTGTCCCTAGGGTGTGTTATTGCGGGAAGCTTAGGCGCTCGGGCTGGGACGCTTCCGGGCCTCGAGGAATATCCGGAGGTGGCGCCGGTACCACATCGGGCGCTGAAAAGAAACTCGGTTCCTCGGCGCATAGGGCTGCTGGGCCGCTCACGTCACAGTGCGAAGAAGAACCGCCACGAACCTGAACCTCCCCGGACCCGCCGCACTCCGCGAAACGCGGATCATCCAAGACTCGTTGGGCCCGGGCAGCGTACTCCGAATCTGGATAAGTGTTGACGAGCGTCTGAAGGGTGATACGGGCTACATCGAAGCGCTTGCGCTGCGCGACGGATCTCGCGCGATCGAACAGCACCTCGTCCGGCCGGGTTGAGCTGAAGTCGGCATTGGGGTCCATGATGCACGCCGTGAACCCGAGCAGGACCAACGCAGAGGGGAGAAACGGCCACCGCGCGCGCATTCCCCACCTCCCAGGTGCTTAGGGTTTTGAAAGGCCGATCGCAACCAGTTTAGCCCGTCCCGGAAATATAGATACGCCGGTCCAGCGCAGCCGGCGATAATGGGAATCACGGGCTGGTTTGATGGTCATCCCAGGGGGCGGGGGACACGCGCCGTTCCTGCTTTTCCGAAGGCTGGTCTGTGCTACTCTCCAGGCAAGCCTCTCCCGCCACTTCGCTGGCCTTTTATGGAAGGCGCGTCCCAGATTCGCATCGGCACCGCCGGGTGGTCCTACAAGGACTGGGAGGGAGTTTTCTATCCTCCGGAGGTGCAGCGCCGCAAGCTGCATCCGCTGGAATACCTGGCGCATTTCTTCGATGTGGTCGAGATCAACACCTCATTCTATGGCCACATCAAGCCGGAGCTGGCCAAGCTCTGGGTGCGCAAGGTGACGGCGGTCAATCCCAACTTCGCGTTTACGGCGAAGCTGCACCGCTCGTTTACGCACTCGCCGATGGCGGTGATGGAGCCGACCTCGGCTGCTTCGATCAAACCCAATGACGAGGACGAAGCGAAAGCGCGGGAAGGGCTGGACGCGCTCGCCGCGGAAGGGAAGCTGGGGGCGTTGCTGATTCAGTTTCCTGTCTCGTTCAAGAATACCAGCCTGAACCGGGAGTATCTGGAGACGCTGCTCCGACAATTCATCGAGTATCCGCGCGTGGTGGAGGTGCGCCACGACAGTTGGGACAATCCAGAGACGCTGGCCACTCTTGCGCGGGGAGACGTCGCGTTCTGCAATATCGACCAGCCCGTGATCGGGAACTCGCTCGAGCCTACGGAGCACGTGACTTCGAAGCTCGGGTATGTGCGATTGCATGGCCGCAACTACAAAGACTGGTTCGACAGCGATGACCGAAACGATCGCTACAACTACCTGTACAGCGAGAAGGAACTCGAAGGCTGGAAGGACAAGATCGAGACGGTAGCGGGAAAAGCGGAGACGACTTATGTCATCACCAACAACCACTACCAGGGGCGAGCGGGCGTGAACGCGCTGGAGTTGAAGGCGATGCTGGGCGGCAAACGCGTGAAGGCGCCCCCGGAGCTGTTAGAGAATTATCCGGAGCTGAAAAAGTTCGCGGACCCCGACTACGAAGCGGCGAATCCGAACTTGCCGCTGCTCGCTTAGTTTAAGGGCACCACTGAGGCACCGAGGCATGGAGAAAAGCTCGGGTAAATATTCCTCCGGGAATATTCCAGAGACCGAGGGCCCTTGCGGAAAAGAGCTAGCGAAGAAGACTTTCGTCGCCGTCTCGGTGGTGGAATTTACTTAAGCGCCACTTCCATTTTCGCCGCGTAGTGCGATTCCACGTATTCGTTCAGGAGGGTGATGAACTGGGCGACGATTTTGTCGCCTTTCAGCGTGGTGAACAGGCGGCCATCGACATAGACCGGGGCCTTGGGTTCTTCGAAGGTTCCGGGGAGCGAGATGCCAAGGCTGGCGTGCTTCGACTCGCCGGGGCCGTTGACCACGCAGCCCATCACCGCGACCTTCATCTCTTCGACGCCCGTGTAGCGGTCTTTCCACAGCGGCATTTGTTCGCGCAGGTAGGTCTGGATCTGCTCGGCCATTTCCTGGAAGAAGGTGCTCGTGGTCCGGCCGCAGCCAGGGCAGGCGGTGACCTGCGGGGTGAAGCTGCGGATCCCGAGAGATTGAAGGATCTGCTGGCCCACACGGACTTCTTCGGTACGGTCCCCGCCCGGGGCAGGCGTGAGGGAGACGCGGATCGTGTCGCCGATGCCTTCCTGCAGGACCACGCCCAGCGCGGCGGCCGAGGCAACGATGCCTTTAGCTCCCATGCCGGCTTCGGTGAGTCCCAGATGCAGCGGGTAGGTGCAGCGTGCGGCCAGCTCGCGATAGACGTCGATCAGGTCCTGCACGCCGCTGACTTTCGCGCTGAGGATGATCTGGTCGGGGCGCAGGCCATATTTCTCGGCGAGCACGGCTGAGTTCAGGGCGCTCACCACCATGGCTTCCATGGTGACTTCGCGGGCGTCCTTCGGCTCGGGAAGCCGGGAATTCTCGTCCATCATCTTGGTCAGCAGGGCACTGTCGAGCGAGCCCCAGTTGACGCCGATGCGAACCGGTTTCTGATTCTTGACGGCGACTTCGATCATGGTGCGGAAGTTGTCGTCGTTCTTGCGGCCGACGCTCACGTTGCCGGGATTGATGCGGTACTTGGCCAGGGCGCGCGCGCACTCGGGGTACTTGGTCAGCAGCAGGTGGCCGTTGTAGTGGAAGTCGCCGATGATGGGGACGCGGATGCCTTGCTGGTCGAGTTCGTCGACGATGGGGGCGACAGCCGCGGCGGCGGCTTCGTGGTTGACGGTGACGCGGACCAGTTCCGACCCAGCGCGGGCGAGCGCCGCGACCTGCTTCACGGTGGAGGGGATGTCGGCGGTGTCGGTGTTGGTCATCGATTGCACCACGACTGGTGCATCACTGCCCACCCGCACGCCACCAATGAACACTGGAACTGTTTTTCTGCGCTGGATATTGGCCATGGGGAAGTATTAGTTTAACACGCGGATTTGGCGGAAATCGGGCGGTAGGATGTTGCTAAGTCGCTGAGTTCAAAAATACAACCACACGACACGAAGGTACAGGAAGGCAAATCGCTCAAGTCCTGTCCTGTCCCTTCGTGTCCTTGTGGTTTAAGGTTTTGACGTCAACTGCCCAGCGGCAATCGTTTCACGATGTCGTTGTAGATCACCGTGACCGCGAACAGCACCAGGAACACGAACGCAGCCTGGTAAATGCGTTCTTTGATCTGCAGGCTAATGTCGCGACGCATCAGGCTTTCGATCAGCAGCAGCATGATGACGCCGCCGTCGAGAATTGGAATGGGCAGCAGGTTGAAGATGCCGAGGTTCAGGCTGATGCCGGCGGTGAGGCCGAGCAGCGGCATCCAGCCCTTTTCGGTGACGGCATGGCCGATGGCACTGCCGATTCCGATCGGGCCCTCCACCTGGCGCATGGAGACTTTGCCTTTCACCATCTTCTGGATCAGTTCCAGAAGCACAAGCGAGTAGCGCTTGTTGTCCTCGAGCGAGCGCTGGAACGCGGGGATCAGCGCGAGCGTGCCGACCTTCATTCGCGGAGTGCTCTCGAAGCCCACGCGATAACGCTTCTCCTTTCCTTCCGCGTCGGCCAGCACCGGCTGCAACTGGAAGCTGAGCTTCTGGCTGCCGCGCAGCACCTCGACCGTGACCACGCGATCCTTGGTCTGCTGCAGGGTGTCGATCAGCGCCTCGATCACGGGGACGGGCTTGCCGTCGACGGCGACAATCTCATCGCCTTCCCGGATCCCGGCTTTCGCGGCCGGCATTCCGGCTTCCACATCCGCAACCATGATGGATTGCGCGGGACTCCAGCCTGCCGAGCCGATCTCGGAGACCGAGACTGGCTTGGGTTTGATCGTCGTCTGAAGAACCTGGCCGTTCCGGCCGATGATAAGGGGCAGCGGTTCGTTGGGGCTCAGCATAATCTTGAGCCCGATCTGTTCCCAGGTAGGATTCTCGATGCCGGCGATGCGCAGGATGCGATCTCCGGCCTGCAAACCGGCTTGCGCGGCGGCCGAGTCCGTCCTCACGTAGGCGATGACGCCGGGCTGATCGATGAACGCCGGGTACTCGTAGTGCACCATGTACACGATGGTCAAGAGTCCAACCGCGAGCACGACGTTCATGAACGGGCCGGCGATGGCGATGATGAAGCGCTGCCAGCGGGGGTGGTTCAGGAATTCGCCGGGATCGTCCGTGCGCTCGTCCATCGGGTTCTCACCCGACATCTTGACGTAGCCGCCCAGCGGGATGGCGCTGATGCGGTAGTCGGTCTCGCCCCTGCGGAAGCCCAGCAGGCGTTTGCCGAAACCGATCGAAAAGACTTCGACCTTGACCTTGAAAAACTTGGCGGCAGCGTAGTGACCCCACTCGTGGACCAGGATCATCACACCCAAGACAATGGCCATCGCAACTGCGGTTAACAAGAAATGCGACATAAACTTTCGATTACTCCCCCGGACAGGATATAGAACTGGCGCGCGGCATGGGGGAAGTACCGCGATTCAGCCGTTCTACGCGCTCTCGAGCCGCGCGGCGTGCATCCAAATCTGCCTCGAGCACGTCTTGTATAGATTCCATTGTCCCAGTTTTCGTTGTAGAAAGCACGTCTTCAATGATCTGGGGGATTTCATCGAAGCGGATTCGACCGTCCAGAAACGCCGCCACCGCGATTTCGTCGGCGGCATTGAGGGCGACTGGCTTGGCGCCACCGGCCGCTGCGGCCTCATAGGCCAGCCCTAAACATCTGAATTTCCTCATATCCGGGGGGTAGAAGTCCAGCTGACGTAAGTCCATGACCGGGAATCGAAGGTCGGATGGAATTCGTTCCGGATAGGTCAGCGCGTAGAGGATGGGGAGCCGCATATCAGTCAGGGAGAACTGAGCAAGTATGCTGCCATCGACGAATTCGACCATGGAGTGGATCGTAGACTGCGGGTGCACAATGACTTCCACCTGACTGGGGAGCAGGTGAAACAGGCGGCAGGCCTCGATGACTTCGAAACCTTTGTTCATCAAAGTGGCCGAATCGATCGTGATTCGTCTCCCCATCTTCCAGGTGGGATGGTTCAACGCCTGTTGTACGGTGATGGCGGGGAATTCGGATTTCGGGGTCTTGAGGAAGGGGCCGCCGGAGGCGGTGAGCCAGATGCGTTGAACTTCCTCGATTCGGCCGCCGCGCATGCACTGGTGTACGGCGTTGTGTTCGCTGTCGATGGGGAGCAGCGGCTTGGCTTGCTTGCGGGCCTCGGCAGTGATCAGCTCACCGGCGGCGACCAGGCATTCCTTGTTGGCGAGGCCCACAGTCTTGCCGGCCTTCACGGCTTCGTAGGTGGCTTCGAGACCGGCGACGCCTACGATCGCGCTGACGACAAAATCCACATCGGGGTGGGTTGAAACGCGCACCGTGCCGGCGGCGCCGTGGACGACTTCTATCCCTCCCAGGCCTTGGGCCTTGAGGCGGGCGCGCAGGGCGTCGGCGTTCGCCTCCGAGGCGATCGAGACCACCCGCGGCTTTGAGCGGATGGCCTGTTCGAAAGCGGCGTCGAGGTTGGAACCGGCTGCCAGGGCAATGACTTGGAAGCGGTCCGGGTAGGATTCAACTACGCTGAGAGTGCTCCGGCCGATGGAGCCGGTCGAGCCCAGGATGGCTATACGTCGCATGCGGAATCTTTACCTTAATCCTATCGCGGAGGAATGTGGGTGCGCCACAAAATCACCGCATCACCCGCCAGGCGGCATAGAACCATAATACCGGGGCCGCGAACAGCAGGGCGTCGATGCGGTCGAGCATGCCGCCGTGGCCGGGGAGGATGGTTCCGGAATCTTTCACACCGGCGCCGCGTTTGAGCAAGGATTCCACCAGGTCGCCAAGCTGTGCGGCTCCGTTCAACACGGCGGTGAGCAGCAGGACCGGCGCCCGGGCGGGCTTCTCGAGCGCGAAGATTCCGTCACGGCGCTGAATCAGTCCCCACTCTAACAGCGCCGTGCATAGGGGCGTCGCATAGTAGAAGAGCAGCGCGCCGGCCGCGAGGCTGGCGATCATCGATGCGGCGGCGCCTTCCCAGGTTTTCTTTGGACTGATGCGCGCCGCCATCCGATGGCGACCCACCCAGCGTCCGACGAAGTAGGCGAGGATGTCTCCCGCCCACACGACCAGCAGCAGATACAGGATCAGAAACGCGCCTGCCCATTGCTGACGCAGCTGGACCAACATCGCCAGCGGCAGCGCGATGTAGGCGAAGGCAAACGCCGAGGCGGCCGCGGCGGGATAGCCGGTGCTGAGTTGTTCACGTCGCATGGCGATGATCAGGAATGCGAACGTCGCGATGGTCGCAGCAAAGGCAGCAGCGATACCGAAGATCTCGGTCGAGAGCAGGGGCTTCTCCTGGCCGACCTTGACCACTAGCAGCAGGAAGAAAAAGACCACGAATCCGTAGGTGGGCTTGCGCAGCGGCTGCACTCCGTAGGCTTCGGCGAGCTTCAAAAATTCCTGAACGGTAAGCAGAGCGATCGCCGCCGTTACGGCAGCCACCAACGCAATGGGCGCCCGCAGAACCAGCAGCAGGACCAGGGGGATCAGAATCACTGCCGTCGCGATACGTTTGATCATTTGATCAAAGGGACTCCCGCTTTTTCCCGCGGCTTGCGCCGTGGGTTCATGCTTCAGCCGCCAGGCGCCCTGGAGGCGATGCGATTCAACCGCGAAAGTCCCGAGTTCGGCTAACCCGCGCTCCGTTCGCCGAGAAAAACAGGATTTTCATTCCTGCTTCTTAGTTGCACGCTTAGCCCCCCGTACGCGCTTAGCCCCGCACTGCTTTTGAGGCCTGATGTTGGGAATGGTCTTCGTTCAGGCCGCCGTAGCGGCGTTCGCGTTTCTGGTATTCCGCGATGCCTTCGAGCAGGTGCAATCCGCGGAAATCCGGCCACAGCGTCGGCGTCACGTAGATCTCGGCATAAGCCAGCTGCCAGAGCAGGAAGTTGCTCAGGCGCATCTCACCGCTGGTGCGGACCACCAAATCGGGGTCGGGCAGATGCTTGGTGTACAAATGCCGACCGATGGTTTCCTCATCCACGTGCATGTGATCGAGTCCGCCATTGCGCGCCGCGGCCTGGGCCAGCGAGCGGAAGGCATCGACGATTTCAGAACGCGCGCTGTAGTTGAGCGCCAGCGTCAGGACCATGCCGGTGTTCTTCGCGGTCGCCTGGCGGGCGGTCTCCATGCGCTCCTGCACGGGATCGGGAAGCTCCTGCTGGCGGCCGATGTACTCCAGGCGAATGTTGTTTTCGTTCAAGGTGGGGACTTCGAGCTTCAGAAAGCGGCTGAGCAGGCGCATCAGGAAGTCGACTTCACTCTTGGGGCGCTTCTTCCAGTTTTCTTCCGAGAATGCGTACAGGGTGAGTGCGGGGATATGGATGCGCGCGGCGGTTGTGACCGTGGAACGCACGGCGGTTACGCCCGCGCGATGTCCGGCAATGCGCGGCATATGGCGGCGACGCGCCCAGCGCCCGTTGCCGTCCATGATGATGGCGATGTGTTTTGGGAGCCGTCCCGGATCAAGCCGCTGGTAAAGTTCTGCTTCCTTGCGATCCAGCCCGGCGGGAATCGTAGCCTGCAACGCCTATCCCCTTCTGATTCACGACGCTAACATACGGTCCTCGAGTTGGCAATGACAGGGCATGACAGGGGCCATGGTTGACAGGGCCGTGTTTGGAAATTGGCGGGCGCAGTCTCGGAAGTTTTCCACCGCGGGGACACGGAGGCCCAGAGACACCGAGACAAGAAGGGGAGGCTTCTCCGTGCTTCCGTGGTGGATGGCTCTTCTGTGAGCTTGCAATCACGCTGGGCAAAGTCCACAATGGGCCGCCCTTGCCTTCATCTGTGGCTCCGACATCCGACAACACGCGATGGACTCCCGGATTTTCTCGCGTCCTGGTCTTGCTGGCGCTCTCCATCTTCATCAACTATATCGACCGCAGCAACCTTTCGATCGCCGCTCCGCTGATCAAAGATGAACTGGGCATCTCAGCTTCGCAGCTGGGGATTTTGCTCTCGGCATTCTTCTGGACCTATTCCTGCTGTCAGCTGCTTTCGGGCTGGCTGGTCGATCACTTCGATGTGAAGTGGGTGTTTGCAGCGGGATTTTTTCTGTGGTCGAGCGCGACTGCGGTCACCGGGGTGGTGCATTCCCTGGTGCTGCTGCTGGTGGTACGGGTGGTGTTGGGCTTGGGCGAATCGGTCGCCTACCCGTCGTACTCGAAGATCATGGCGGTGCACTGTCCAGAGGGCCGCCGTGGCTTTGCGAACTCGATGATTGCCGCCGGCCTGGCGCTGGGCCCGAGTTTCGGAATGCTGCTGGGTGGAAGCCTGGTCGCCTTGTATGGCTGGCGCCCCTTCTTCGTCGCCCTGGGGCTGGTGTGCCTGCTGTGGCTGGTCCCGTGGGTCCGGTGGATGCCCACCACGGATATGGCCAGCTCTCCGAATCAGAGGAAAGGTCCCGGGACAAGAGAGATCCTGCGCCAGCGGTCGGCGTGGGGCACATGCATTTGCCTGTTCTGCGTGAACTACTACCTGTACTTCATGGTCACCTGGTTGCCGTTTTACCTGGTGCGCGAGCGGCATTACTCGATGGGCGAGATGGCGAAGATCGGGGGCAGCGTCTTTCTGCTCTCGGCCATTTCAGCGAGCATTTGCGGCTGGCTGGCCGATCGCTGGGTTGCGGCGGGGGGAACGCCCACTCTCGTGCGCAAGACTTTCGTGGCGTCGGGAGCGGCGGGAGTTGGCATCTTTCTCGCTGGCAGTGTGGTCGCCTCCGGAACGCTTTCGCTGGTCTTTCTGATGTTGGCGGGCTTTTCGTTCGGGCTAAGCAGCTCGAATTTTTGGGTGATCACCCAGCGTCTCGCCGGGCCGGAGGCAGCCGGGCGTTGGACGGGCATTCAGAATTTCTTTGGAAACCTTGCCGGAGCGGTCGTGCCCGCGGTCACCGGATTCTTGCTGGACCGCACCGGCCGCTTCCTCCTGCCGGTCCTGATTGTGTCGCTCTTCCTGTGGCTGGCCGCGCTCTGCTGGATCTTGGTCGTAGGGCCGATCGAGCCGGTGGAGTGGGGCCGGGGCGATCCCTCGCTGGTGGCGGAGCCGTCCGCCTATCCGGTTTAAGAGTTATCGGAGACGGGCGCGCCGGCAGGAGTGCTGACGCCCCACGCTCGATTCGTTCAATTCGTTTGCCCCGCCTCTTCCGGGACGATCGCCAACGCAAGCTTGTCGGTGCCGCGCAGGACGGCCAACTCCGCTTTCACCCCTGCGCGCACATCGCTGAGGACGCGATGCAGGTCGTCCACTCCCGCGACCGGTTGACCTTCGAGAGCGACGATTGCATCTCCTTCGCGCAGGCCGGCTTTTCGCGCGGGGCTATCCGGTTCGGTGGACAGCACGATCACCCCGGTTTCCTTAGGGAGATCGTAGTAACGAACCAGCCGGCGGTGAATGGGAGCCGTCTGCGCCGACACGCCGATGTAACTCCTGCGAATTCGCCCATCGCGCAGCAGGCGGCTGGCCACGAACTTCGCGGTGTTGATCCCAATGGCGAAGCAGATTCCCTGGGCTGGCAGAATGGTGGCGGTGTTGACGCCCACGACTCGTCCGTCGGAGGAGACCAGGGGGCCACCCGAGTTGCCGGGATTCAGTGCGGCGTCGGTCTGAATCACGTCCTCAATGAGGCGACCGGAATAGGAACGCAACGAGCGACCCAGAGCGCTGACCACGCCGGCGGTGACCGTCGACTGGAATCCGTAGGGGTTGCCGATCGCGATCACCAACTGCCCCACGCGCAGGCCCTGTGAATCCCCCAACTGGGCCGCGGCCAGACTTGCGCCATCAATCTGTATGACCGCAAGATCGGTCGCGGGGTCGTCGCCGATCGTGCGCGCCGGGAGCCGCCTCCCGTCAGTGACGGTTACCTCGATCCGGCGGGCGTCGTGGACCACGTGGCTGTTGGTGAGAATCAGACCGTCGGGAGTGAAGATGAATCCCGAACCGCCTCCCCGGCGCTCCTCGGGCTCCCTAGGGCGACGCGCAGGAACAGATTGATGGACCTCAATGTTTACGACGGACGGGCTGACCTTTTCCACCCCACTCGTAACTGCCCGCGAGTATGCGTCCAGCAGAGCAGAATCGTCAGGGGCCGCATTCCTGCCGGCGGCGGCCGAGGCCTCCGGCGAGTCCGCCAAGGAAGATAGAAAATCCACACTGCCTTCCAGGTTCATGGGTGATAGATGAGTTAACCCGATTTGCGGATTCAGGCGGCTTGGAGTATGGTTCCAACTCTTCCGCTCCTAAGGTGCATCGGATATCCGGGTATTCTCGTGAAGCCGATGGTACCCCGGTGATCTGTGCCGCTGCGGAGATGAAGGTTACAAAGAACTATGCGAGCAAAGGGGCGCGGCGCCGGATGGCTGATCCTGCTGTGGGCGGCGACGTCGTGCGTCTTGTCCGCGCAGACTCGCCCGAGTCTCGAAACGGCGCAGGGGACGGAGCGCAAATCCATCGTACCCGCCGAGAAACGGCTGGCCCCCCGGTTGTTAGATTCCGATCAAGGTCTGGCCATCCTGGGGGCGGCGCTCGAATCGCGGCGCCCGGCTCACGCCGGGGCCGATTGCTCGCATCTGGTGCATGCCATCTATGAGAAGGCTGGTTTTCCCTACGCCTACGCCAGCTCTTCGGACCTCTATGCGGGAACCGACGAGTTTCGCAGGGTGGCGCAGCCGCGGGCCGGCGACCTGGTGGTATGGCCCGGACATGCCGGCATCGTGGTCAGTCCCGGGCAGCACACTTTTTACAGCGCTCTGCGCTCGGGGTTCGGTGTTCAGGCCTATGACTCCGCGTACTGGAAGGGGCGAGGCCATCCACATTTCTTCCGGTACGTAAGGTCCGCTCAGGCACCGGTGCTCACCGCATCAAACCGTTCTCCGAGTCTGAAGCCAACCGGTTTCGCGAACGATGGCTCCCGGGAAGGGATTCTCAGCAAGACCGAAGGAAGAGTTCCGGAAGGCTCCGGGGAGGGGGATGATTCTGAGAGCCGCCCCGAAGCTCCGCCGCCAGCGATCCCGACCGTCCCGAGCGTCCTGATTGTCGAGTCCGTTCGACCGAAGCCCGATCAGGTGCGCAGCGCGCTCTTCGAGGAATTTCAGGAGGCGGCCGATGCTCTCCTGGGACAAGACGTCTTCCAGCTGTATCCGTCGCTTGTGGCCTTCGATCATTTCGAAGTGAAGAAGGTTCAGATAAAGGGCGACCAGGGCTGGGCCGAGATCCGCATCAGTGAGCTTTCTCCCATTAACGGACCCGGCACCCGCTCGAAGAAGCGTCCCCCCGTCCAGCGTTGGATTCTCCGCCGCCAGAATGCGGATCGCTGGGAACTGGCGCTTCCGACGGATGCCATCTACCTTCCGCGGGAAACGGCCGTGCGAATCCTGGCGCACCAGCTGGCTGCGCTCACCGATGCGAATTCGGAAACGAACGGCGGCCGTGACGAGAAAGCACGTTTGGCGCAATGGCTCGACGTACTGCTCGCGGAGTCGCCCGCTCGTTAGAGGAGTTCTGCCCCCGGCCTGATCGATGAGCGGATCCAGAAAAAAGCTGACTGCTCAGCGAACCGCGAAGAGCCCAAAGGTTGGGCCCAGGTCGCGAACAAAGGCGTCTGGATTCCCATTCCCTGCACCATGCTCACCTCGAATCGGGTGCTGTGCTTCGCGTCTTTGGATTCGGGATTTGTGGGGATTTGTGGCGCAAGAAAAAAGCCGAGGTCCGAAGACCTCGGCATACGAGTTGGCTGGTTGCCCGGATTAAACTTGAGGCGCTGGTCCTAAGACGATCTTCTCGGCCGCAGCGTCAGGTCGCGCACTTGGGCCACGATGCTCTGCATCTGCATTCCGCTCAGCTGCGCCACGAACGGCAAAATCTCTGAGATAAACTGGTCCTGCGCGAGGTCGCGGATCTCTTCCTGGCGGTTGCGCTCGCCGCCGGAGAGCAGGTCGGGCACCGTGACTTCCAGCGCGCGCGCCAAGCGTTCCAGGGATGAAAGCGTGGGGGTGGCTTTTTCGTTCTCGATTTTCGAGACGTACGTCCGCGGCACCGACATGCGGGTGGCGAGCTGTCGTTGGCTCAGCCCGTTGCGTAAACGCAGCGAGCGGATCGAGGATGCCAGGTGCAGGTGTCCGCGCCCATTCCCCTGAGGCGGTGCTATCTGGGGCAGGGGTTCAGCCACCACGATTTCGGGCTCTTGTTCGTCGAGCGAGGCGTGGCAGCGGCGGCACAGATCGTTGGTAGTACGGAATTGAACCAGCAGGCAGTGGTCGCAACGAACTACATCCCGTGAATCCACCGGGGCAAGAGTCGTGGCCATCTAGGGTTTGGGAGGTGCCAGAGCGAGGCGCACTCCAAAGAGCCGGTGGTCAGGCTCCTATGTCTGAACGGTAATCTGAGGCGTAACGCCTGTGGATGTCAAGGAATTTCTGGTGTGAAAACGGAAATATGTTCCCTGAAAACCTAAAGTGTCGGGCGAAAACCAGGAGAAAACAGGTAAGAAACCATGAATGATCGATCGGCTGCATGGTGTTTACTAACTGAGTTCACCCAATCAGAAAGCCTGCGCAAACACGCCCTTGCGGTGGAGACCTGCATGCGCGCCTACGCCCGAAAACTTTCGGGCGACGAGGATTTGTGGGGTGTGGTGGGACTGCTGCATGACTTCGACTACGACCGGTACCCGCGGCTCGAGGACCACCCATATCGCGGGAACGAGATTTTGAGAGCGCGCGGGTATTCGGAAGAGATCCGCCGGGCCATCCTGTCGCATGCCGAATACACCGGGGTGACGCGCGATTCGCCGATGGAGAAGGCGCTGTTCGCCTGCGATGAACTGGCGGGCTTCATCACGGCGTGCGCTCTGGTGAAGCCGGGGAAATCGCTGGCGGAGGTGGAGGCCCAGTCGGTGAAGAAGAAAATGAAGGACAAGGCGTTCGCGCGCAGCGTGAACCGGTCGGATATCGTGAACGGCGCCGCGGACCTGGGCGTGGATTTGGAGGAGCACATCGCGTTCTGCATCGAGGCCATGAAGGGGATCGCGGGGGAGTTGGGGTTGGATGGGAGGGCGGCGAATGCCGGCTAGCGGAGACCAGGTCTAGCACAGAGAGGCGGAGGCACGGAGTGAGAAAGACCCTTTAGGTTCCTCCGGAGTGGGAAGGCCGCTAGCGCAGTGCCTCCGCCACCTTCCCGCTGTTGATCACGTCCGCGATTCTCGCAAAGTCCTGGTACATCACCCGGTCTTTCTCAACCAACGGAGAAACCGCCCGGATCGCGGCGTGGGCCTGTTGCAGGCGCTTGGAAGTCTTCAAGGGAGCGAGCAGGTCCAAAGCCTGCGCTGCGGCCATGGCTTCGATTGCGATTGTGTTACGCGTATTCTCGACGATTTTTTTCAGTTTGATCGCGGCGGTCATGCCCATCGACACATAATCCTCTTTGTTGCCGGACGTGGTGATCGAGTCGACTGACGCCGGGTGCGCCAATATCTTGTTCTCGCTGACCAGCGCGGCCGCGGTCACCTGCGGCATCATGAAGCCAGAATTCAGGCCCGCCCCCGGGGCCAGGAAGGGCGGCAAGCCTTCGCTCAAGGCCGGATTCACCAGACGCTCGAGGCGCCGCTCGCTGATTCCGGCCAGGGCGCTGAGCGCGATCCCGAGGAAGTCGAGGGCGAATGCGACCGGCTCGCCGTGGAAGTTGCCGCCGGAGACCACGTCGGCGGCGCCGTCTTTTGATTTGGGGTCTCGGAAGACGAGCGGGTTGTCGACTGCCGAGTTGATTTCCGTCTCGAAAACTGCACGGCAGTGCGCCAACGTATCGCGCACGGCGCCGTGGACCTGCGGCATGCAACGCAGGGAGTATGCATCCTGGACGCGGCCGCAATCGCGGTGCGACTCGCGAATCGCGCTGCCTTCGAGCAGCTTTCTCAAGTTGGCGGCGCTCGCGACCTGACCCCGGTGCGGACGGGCGCGGTGAATGCGCTCGTCGAAGGCGGCGTCTGTTCCCTTGAGCGCATCACAGGCCATGGCGCCAATCACGTCGGCGGTATCGACCAGCGTTTCGGCCGCCAGCAACGAAAGGGTACCGACGGCCAGCATGGCCTGGGTGCCGTTGATCAGGGAGACCGCTTCCTTGGCTTCGAGGACCAGCGGCTTGATGCCGGCGGCCTTGAGCCCGTCAGAGCCGGGCATGCGGCCGGCCTTGCCGTCGTGGCACTCGCCTTCGCCGATCAGCAGAAGCGCGAGGTGAGCGAGCGGAGCCAGGTCGCCGGAGGCGCCCACGCTTCCCTGCGCAGGCACCCAGGGAGTCACAGCGCGAGTGAGCAGCTCGCAAATCGTGTCGATGACCACAGCCCGCACCCCGGAGAATCCCTTCGAGAGAGAATTGGCGCGCAGCAACATCATGGCGCGCGTTTCGGCGATCGAGAGCGGTTCGCCGACCCCCACTGCGTGCGAGCGCACCAGGTTCACCTGGAGCTCCCGAATCTGCTCACCGGCGATGCGGACGTCGCTTAACTTGCCTACGCCGGTCGTGATGGCGTAGGAGACCTGGTGGTTGGCGACCAGCGTGTCCACTACCTCGCGGGCTGCGTGGACCCGCTCGCGCGCATCGGGATCGAGCAGCACGGGGCAACGCTCGATTGCGACTTCGCGCACCGCTTCTGGGGTGAGATCGTTTCCGTTGATGTGCAGGGCTCTCAAAGGCGGTTCTCAGTTCTCGGTTCTCGGTTGCGCTTAGGACTGTTTTGCCGCTGCTTCCCGAAATGCCTTCATGTACTTTTCGGGCAACACGGTCTTGCGCATGTGCGCATCGGCCACGATGTGGGTCGTTTCACCTTCGGCCAACATGGATCCATCGCGTAGGAGAATCAGTTCGTATCCAAAATGGATCACCGACTCGCGGATGTTCTTGAGCCACGTGCGCACCACGATCTCGTCATCGTAGCGGGCCGGGGCTTTGTAGCGGCAGCGCGCGTCCACCACCGCGATGAAGCAGTTGTCCTCCTGCTCCATGTCTTTGTAGGAGAAGCCCAACTGCCGCAGCAATTCCACCCGGCCGATTTCGAACCAGATGAAATGATTGGCATGATAGACCACGCCCATCTGATCGGTTTCGGCGTAGCGGACGCGGACGCGGCTCTCATTGACTGCGTGCGGTCGGCCGTTGGTCGCGCTCACTCGGAACTCCATCGCGGCTTGCGCTTCTCAAGGAACGACGTGATGCCTTCGCGGAAATCGGCGGTCGACCGGATCGCTGTATTCTCACGCACTGCCGCGTCGATGTGGAGGTCAAGTTCGGCCCGCGCCGCGTCACTGAGCAACCGCTTCGTGTATCGCAAAGAGGCTGGGCTGTTTTCCATCAACTGCGCAGCCAGCTCTCGTGCCCGCGTCATCAGATTCTCCGGCGGTACAATCTCGTTGATCAGTCCGATGCGCTGGCCTTCGGCTGTGTCGAACAGCCTGCCCGTCAAAAGCAGATCACGGGCCACCTTCTCTCCGACCTGGCGCAGGAGAAACGTGGACACGATTGCGGGCACGAAGCCGATGCGCACTTCCGTATATCCGAACTTGGCTTCCGGGACGGCCAGCGTGAAGTCACACAAGGTCGCCAGTCCGGTGCCGCCCGCGATGGCCGCCCCGTTCACCGCGGCGATCGTGGGTTTGGGAAAGTCGTAGAGCGTACGGAACAGGCGGGCCAGGGTCCACGTGTCCTCGAGGCTCTCTTCCAGTGAGCGCCCGATCAGGTCCTTCAGGTTCTCCAGGTCCAAGCCGGAGCAGAAGGCTTTGCCGGCTCCAGTCAGAATCAACACCAGCGCCGAACCCTTCGCGACCTCATCGAACGCGGCCAGCAGATCGTCGATCAGTTCGTAGCGGATCGCGTTGCGCTTGTCGGGCCGGTTCAGCGTGATGATCGCCACGCCGTGGTCGTAAGCGAGTTGGATGTTCTTCGATTCCATGCCAAAAATAGGCCGCACCGAATCTGCGCTAGTCCGCGGCAGACGAAGCTGTGTACTTTGCCGCAATCCCCGCGGTTGCCTTCAGCAGCGAATCCAGTGAGCGTGTAATCGGCGGCTCGACCCCGCGCTCGGCGAGCGCCTCCAGCACCTTCTCGGTCGGGACATTCCCCACCAGCGCGTCCTGTGCGAAAGGACAGCCTCCCAGCCCGCCAATGGCCGAGTCAAAACGCCGGCAGCCGGCGTCGTATGCGGCCAGCACTTTTTCTCCAGCCTGTTCCGGACGGCTGTGCAGGTGCACCCCGATCTCAAGATACCCGTACTTCGCAAGCACGGCCGACACCACCTCGCGAATCTCGAGCGGCGTCGCCACCCCGACGGTGTCGGCGAGCGAGATGCTGTGGATGTTCTCGGACTCGAGCAGTCCCACCGCTTCGACCAGTTCGTCGATGTTCCACAAATCGCCGTACGGATTGCCGAACGCCATCGAGACGTAAGCAATGGTATCGAGCCCGGCGTCGCCGGCTTTCTTGCCGATCTTCTCCAGTTCCTCGATCGCTTCCTCCAGCGTCTGCCGCTGGTTATGTCCGAGGAACGTGGGAGAAATCGAGTAGGGGAAGCCGAGCGTGCGGACGGCCTCGGTCTTGATGGCGCGCTCCGCTCCTTGTTCGTTCACCACGATGCCGATGATCTCGACGTCGTCCGGCGGGTCGAGGTCTTTGAGGACTTCTTCGGAATCCGCCATCTGGGGCACTGCTTTGGGGGACATGAAGGAGACCGCGTCGATATGCTTGAACCCCACGCTGATCAGGGCTTTCAGGTAGTCGGTTTTGATGTAGGCAGGGATCTGGCCCTGGAGCCCTTGCCAGGCATCGCGGGGGCATTCGACGAGTTTGATGGAATCAGCAGTTGGCATTTAGCACTTAGCCTCTGGCCCTGGCTCCTGGCTGCCTGTTAGGTTCGAGTTCGCCGTCGAAATCCGCCTGATTCGCGCTGGTCCGCTGAAAACCGAGTCAGGTCTGCAGTACTCCCACCTTAAACTCCGGGACATCGGGATTCAGCGCGGCGGCTTCGAGCGCCTGCACGAGCGCCTCGCGGGTCTCGACCGGGTCGATGATTTTGTCGATCCACAGGCGCGCCGCCCCGTAGCGCGGGTCGGTCTGTTCGTCATAGGTTCGCTTCACCGACTCGTAGAGTTCCTTTTTCTCCTCCTCGCTCAGCTTCTTGCCACCACGTTCAAGCTGTTTGACCTTGATCTCGACCAGCGTGCCGGCGGCCGAGTCGCCGCTCATCACGGCATATTTCGCGGTCGGCCAGGCAAACACAAAACGTGGATCATACGCTTTCCCGCACATGGCGTAGTGCCCGGCGCCGAACGAGCCGCCGACGATCACGGTGATCTTCGGCACGACTGAGTTCGAGACCGCGTTCACCATCTTCGCTCCTGCTTTGATGATGCCACTCCACTCCGCGTCGCGGCCGACCATGAAGCCGTTCACGTCGTGGAAGAAGACCAGCGGGATCAGGTTCTGGTTGCAGTCCATGATGAAGCGCGCGGCTTTCTCCGCCGACTCGGTGTAAATCACGCCGCCGAACTCCATCCGCTTGTGGCCTTCATGGTCGGTCTGCTGGGCGTGCAGCTTCTGGTTGGCGACGATCCCCACCGCGAATCCGCCAATGCGCGCGTAGCCGCAGATCAACGTCTTGCCGTACTCGGACTTGTACTCGTCGAAGCGGCCCACGTCGACGATGCGGGCCAGAACCTCTTTGGTATCGTAGGGGCGGGCGGGCGAGGAATCGTAAATGCCGTAAATCTCTTCGGCGGCCAGCGCTGGCTCTTCGGGCTGTTTGCGATCCCAGGGCGACTGGCGCCGGTACCCCCACTTTTCGACGATCGATCGGATCCGCGCAATGCAGGCCTCATCGCTCGGTTCGCGGTAGTCGACGGTTCCGCTGATGGCGGCATGCATGGCCGCGCCCCCGAGTTCTTCCGCCGAATAGATTTGCCCGATGGCGGCTTGCACCAGCGCGGGGCCGGCGAGAAAGAGGCCGCTGCCGTCGGTCATCAGGACGTGATCACACATCACGGGCAGGTATCCTCCGCCCGCCACGCACATGCCCATGATGGCGGCGATCTGCGGGATTCCCTGCGCGGACATCACCGCGTTGTTGCGAAAGACTCGGCCGAAGTCGTCGGTGTCGGGAAAGACGTCCTCTTGCAGGGGCAGGAAAACCCCGGCCGAGTCGACCAGGTAAAGTGTCGGGACACGATTCTCGAGGGCGATGTTCTGCGCGCGGATCACCTTCTTCGAAGTCATGGGGAAGAACGCGCCCGCCTTTACGGTGGCGTCGTTGGCGATGATCATCACGAGGCGCGTGTGAATGCGCGCGAGGCCCGTGATGACACCTGCGGATGGAGCGCCCCCCCATTCTTCATACATGCCATAAGCGGCGTAGACTCCGAGTTCAAAGAAGGTTCCCCGATCCGCCAGCAGGTGGATGCGCTCGCGAGCCGTCAAACGTCCCTTGGCATGCTGGTTGTCGGTGGCCTTGGCGCCCCCGCCTTCGCGGATTTTTTCTTCCTCATTGCGAACCTGCGAGACCAGGTCAGCCATAAAGCGCATGTTGGCTTCAAAGCGCGCCGAGGTAGGATCGACCTTCGAAGGCAACAGGCTGGAGGCGGCGGTGGACTGGGAGACTTCTCTACGATGTACCATGGTTCGTGGTCTTGAAACAGACTACGGTATATCAGCGATGAGGAGGGGCGCAAACGCTTGGAAAATCAGGCGGTGGTGCAGTTTGAGATCCACAGCGGGATGAATCCGGCTTGGCCGGTGGGAAACTTGAGACAGGAAGAAACCGGAGATGCGCATGATCGAAGGGACCGATGGCGTCGCCCTAGCGGCGACTTGCGGCGCGTGCGGGCAGTCATCTTCGTCGTTGTCGTTCAGGTAGTCGATTGCCGAAAATCCACCACCAAGGCCAAGACAGAGAGGCACGGAGTGAGGAAAGCGAGAGGCCAAGCAAAATTCAGGATCGGCTAATTGGGGACGTTGTTCTCCCTGGCTCCAGACGATTGGGCGCATTCTGAAGTCTCTGCACGGCTTCCGCCACCGGATCCTCCGCGACCGCGTCCACCAGCCCTATCTGCGGCGCCTGGTTGGCGTGGACCTTCTCGGCCACTACAAACATTTCGAGCGCGCGTGCTTTTCCTACGAGTCTCGGCAAGCGCTGCGTGCCGCCCCAGCCAGTGATCAAACCTAAAGCTGCTCCTCGATGGCCGAAGACAGCGTGGGGGGACGCGATCCGGTGTTCACAGGCCAAGGCCAAGTCCAACCCGCCGCCCATGCAATATCCATTCACGGCCGCGATGACCGGAGCGGGGAAGCACTCGATTGTGTTCATCAGGGCTTGGCCCATTTTCGAGAATTCGTAGGCAACCGGCCCCGTGAGCGCCGCGATTTCCGCAAGGTCGGCCCCGGCGGAGAAGAACTTTGAGTTTCCGGTGATGACGAGGGGCTTGGCATCTCTGGCTAACTCTGTGACGGCCCCCGTCAGCGCCAACACGCATGCACGAGTCAAGCGATTGGTGCCATCGTCAGATCGCAAGCGGAGCAGGGTCAAGCCTTCTGCGGGTTCAAGGGAAAAATATGGAGAGGGCAAAGCCATCTGTGCTGCAGAATACAGCAGTCAGCATCAAGGCGAGAGACCTGCCCCGCTCTCTCCCGGGAGCAGGGGCAACCGAGAACCAAGAACTCAGAACCAACCACCAGGAACCGAGAACCAAGAAAAAGCAAGCGAGAACCAAGAGCTATTCCTGAACTATCTCTTCTCGAGCCATCGTTCCAGTCGGCAGCCGTCTTCCTCCAGCAGAAACGTCCCCACGCCGAAGCATTCGCCGACGATGCGATGCGACTCGGGATCGCGCGCGGCGCGCGTGATCCACTGCTGGCCCACCTGGTACTGCGCGGCGGTGAGCCATTTCTGGGGCAGCACCTCGACCAGCCCGGCGTGCAGATAGAGAACGAACAAGGCAAACGCCGGATCGTCATTCGACATCGCCTTGTAACTGGTGGGAACGATCAACTCCTCGACCATCGCCAGTTCCGGCGGCACCTCGATCTTGTGCGTGCCCGGCCCGAGGTCAAGGGGCACCTCGAAATCGGCCACCGGTTCGGTGTGGGCGTAGATCCGATCGGGGGACTGCTTAAACCAGCCGGCGATTTCGGCCATCTCGAACGCTTTGAGCGTGTCGGGATCGAAGCAGGCGAGGCGGATGCTGCGCCCCTCCGGGCACCAGATGCCGAGATACGACGGCTCGACAAAGAACGGACGGCAATACGTATTCAGCGCCAGGCGCGGCTTCGCGGGCTCCCGCTCGAGCCCGAGCGTGACGACGTAGCCGACCGGGCCTTCTTCCCCGTGATGGCTCCACTCAAAACGCTGGCGCGCGACTGAAGTGATGGCCGGGAACGTCTGCCAGTACCAAGGGGTGGGGCCGACGGTATGCGCAAGAATCTCTCGCAAGCGGGTTCGGGACAGGTCAGTCATGGGGATGGAACAGTTGGAAAGGTTGAGAGACTTTCCGAGATCTGACAACTGAGAACTGGAAATCGGGAACTGTTCTACGCCGTCGGAACGCCCCGCGGCTTCACGTGCTCGCGGATGAATTTCACGATGTCGTCCATGGCGGTGCCGGGCTGGAAGATCGCGGCCACCCCGGCTTTCTTAAGGCCCTCGACATCTTGGTCCGGGATGATCCCCCCCACCAGCAGCAGCACGTCGTCCATTTTATTCTGCTTGAGCAAGGCGGTCACCCGGGGGACGATGGCGTTGTGCGCGCCGGAAAGGATGGACAGGCCGATCACATCGACGTCTTCCTCGAGGGCGGCGCTGACGACCATTTCTGGAGTCTGGCGCAGGCCGGTGTAGATGACTTCCATGCCCGCATCGCGCAACGCGCGCGCGATCACCTTTGCGCCGCGATCGTGGCCGTCGAGACCGGGCTTCGCGACCAGGACCCGGATCTTGTGTTCGGTGGCCATGAAGCCCAATTTAACCACAGGGAACGCAGGGGAGCACAGCGGAATTGCCGATGGCCAATCTCCAATTCGATCCCAGGACCACGGCGGCGCTCTCTCCTATCCATGGGGCAAGCGGCGATCGGCAATTGAAAATCGTCAAATGGTTTTGATATCCAGACTTTGCCACAGGTACCAGCACGCGATCGAGCGGTAGGGAGACCAAGCTTTCGCGATCTTCTCCATGGCTTTCGGCTTGGGGAGTTTGCGTTTGCGGTAGTGCTTCTGGATCGCGACCTGTAGGCCGTAGTCGCCGGTGGGCAATACGTCGGGACGCTTCAGTGTGAACATCAGGAACATCTGCGCGGTCCACACCCCCACGCCTTTGACCTGGGTGAGGCGCCGGATGACTTCTTCGTCGGGCAACCCCCCCAGCCGCTTGAACTCGAGCAAACCGGCCTTCGTCTTCTCTGCCAGGTCCCTCAGGTAGGAGGTCTTCTGCTTGGAGAGTCCGACCGCGCGCATCTCGGCGTCCGTCAACTTCAGAATACCCTCGGGCGTCACGGGATCGCCCGTCTGCTCGGTGAAGCGCTTGAAAATGGTGACGGCGGCTTTGCCATTGAGCTGTTGATAGAGGATGGCTTCGGCCAAGCTGTGGAAGGTGGGTTGGCCGAATTCCATGCGGCACGGCCCGACGCGCTCGATGATCGAGCGCAGCACGGGATCGGATTTCTTTAGATGGCTGACGGCCTTGCGCATGGCTCAATGGTGTATCACAAAACGGCATTGGAGGGCGAATAAACAACGAAACACTGGCCCGTGTCAGTGTTTCGTGGCGATGATCGCCCTGCTGTGTTCGTGGCGCTCGCGGATCCGTTCCGCCACTCACCGGCAGGCCGCCGTCATCGGCCGAAAATGAGAGGCGCCGCCAATGCCCTGGGGCTATTGTTCGACCTGTGGCCGGTCCGTGACTGGGAAACGGATCGAGAAGGAGTTGCAACATGGCAAACGGCAGTCATTATCCGTTCTGGACCCACGACACAGTAGCAGCCGCGGTTCTGGCTGGCGTCGGTACCGCGAGTTTCCAGAGTAAACTGGACGCCTGGGCGACCAAACTCAATGTTCCTGTCATAACGGCGCTGGTCGATGGCTGGCCCATGCTGCTGATTTTCGCAGGTCTGATTCTGCTGTTGATCCACCCGGTGGCGGAGCCGTCGTTCGGAAAGTCCGACAGCGCCGGGAAGTCCACGGAGATCTCCCATGAGTCTCAGTCCCAGGCGTAGCAGCGGGGCGATGATCGCCGGAGTGATGATCATCGCGGTCGGTGCCATCCTTCTGCTCAACCAGTTGGGAATGTTCCCCCACGGCATCGTGGTGCAATTCTGGCCGGTGGTGCTGGTGGTCATTGGCCTGATCAAGGTGTTTTCCGGGAAGGACCGGGGCGAGCGGGTGGTGGGGGGATGTCTGATTGCGGCGGGAACCATTCTTCAAACCAACCACCTTGGGATCACCCACATTGCCTGGAGCCAGGCGTGGCCCATGTTCATTATCGTGGTGGGTCTCATGCTGGTCATCCACGCATTCTCGGAGAAAACCTGCGGGCTCCCGGGGTCGACGACCGACGCAGAGCTCGACTCGTTCTATATATTCGGGGGAGGCGAGCGCAACGTGAACGCCAAAGACTTCCGCAGCGCGCGGCTCTTCGCAGTGTTCGGTGGCTATGAAGTGGATCTGACCCGGGCGGAGATGGCCGGGAACGAAGCGTATGTCGAAGCGAACGCTGTCTTCGGAGGCGGCGAGATTCGCGTTCCGATGAACTGGAAGGTAGTGCTCCAGGGTATGGGCGTGTTCGGCGGGTACAACGACAAGACCCAGCACGTACAAACGGATCCGTCCGCTCCTAGCAAGACGCTGTATGTTCGCGGCGTCGCGGTGTTCGGAGGCGTGGAAGTCAAGAACTGACGCGCTATGCACCCCATCCTTGGGCATCTGCGGCAGCTGGGGCTTTATCTTCTGGCTTGGATCCCGCTGACCGCGATCCTGCTGTATGTGCTGAAATCATCGGGCGGTTTGGGTTGGATGCAGGCGCTCGCGATGGACCTGCCCTTGTGCCTGGTGTACGCGTTCATGTGCTTGTCGGCCTGGTACTCGTGCCGTGGCGCTCCCCTCGAGAGCTCGAGCTTTTCCCGTCTGACGCTGACCCATTTGATGGGCGCGCTGGTCATCAGTGGAATCTGGGTGGTGATCGCCAAGGGGCTGGCCAGCGCGCTCGCGAGCCTGGACGTGTTTCACGGACTGGACCAGAGATTCGCACCCAACTACCCGCTGCTGTTGGCCAGCGGCGTGATGATTTACCTGCTGGCGGTGGCTCTGCACTACGTGCTGCTTTCGGTGGAGTTTTCGCGTGAGATGGAGAAGCGCGAGATTCAGGCGCGGGTGCTGGCCCGCGACTCGGAATTGAAGGCGCTCAAGGCCCAGGTGAATCCCCACTTTCTTTTTAACAGTCTGAATTCGATCAGTGCACTGACTAGCATCGATGCGGGCCGGGCACGCGAAATGTGTATCCTGCTGGCCGACTTTCTGCGCAGGACGCTGGGGCTGGGAGAGAAAGTGCTCATCCCGTTACGCGAAGAACTTGAACTCGTGCACTCGTTTTTGTCGGTCGAGAAAGTACGCTTTGGGGCCCGCCTGACCGTAGAGGAGACGGTTGTGCCGGAAGCGCTTGCATGTGCGGTGCCCCCGCTGCTGCTGCAGCCCCTGGTGGAAAACGCGGTGGCGCATGGGATCTCGAACCTGACGGAGGGTGGCTGGATTCGGGTCGGTGTTAGCTGGGGCGACGGGAGCAAGGGCGATCGCGACGGGCGCGATGGGTCGGCCGGGGATTTGCTGATCCAGGTGGAGAACAACTTCGACCCGGAGATGCCGCGTCGACGCGGACACGGCGTGGGGCTGGTGAACGTGCGGCAGCGTCTGGCGACGCGATACGGGGATCGAGCGCGCTTTGAGGTCCGGACCGAAGGCGATCGCTTCCGCGTGTCGGTCCGTCTTCCGGCTGAGAAACTGGAGCCACTCCTATGAGCGGAGAGGCCGCGCGGAAACTCACCGCCCTCATTGTGGACGACGAAGAACTGGCCCGCGCCGTGATCCGTGAAATGCTGAACGGGCATTCTGAGATCGAAATTCTCGGCGAATGTGGCAATGGCTTCGAAGCGGTGAAGATGGTCTCGGAGCGAAAGCCAGACCTGCTTTTCCTCGATATCCAGATGCCCAAGCTGGATGGCTTCGAAGTGCTCGAGTTAGTTGGGCCGGATGTCGCCGTGATATTCGCGACCGCCTACGACCAGCACGCCCTGCGGGCGTTTGAGGTGCATGCGGTCGACTACCTGCTGAAGCCCGTGGCCGCGGATCGCTTTGAAGCAGCGCTGGAGCGGGCAAAACAGCGGCTGGGCACTCCGGCTTCCCCTCCCGTAGCGGAGTTGGCGATGGCCGCCCGCGAGCCCGGGCACTATGCCGAGCGGATCGTGGTGAAAGAGGGGACGCGCGTGCATATTATTCCAGCGGCCAAGCTCGACTACGTAGAGGCGCAAGACGACTACGTGGCGCTGGCGTCGCAGGGGAAAAAGCATCTGAAGCAGCAGACGATTTCGAGCGTGGAGGCGATGCTCGATCCCAAGAACTTTCTGCGCATACACCGTTCTTGCATTGTGAACCTGGAGCGGGTGACCAAGGTGGAACCTTACGGGAAAGATAGTCACGTCGCCATCCTGAGCGACGGGGCACGGTTGCCGGTGAGCCGGGCCGGGTATGCTCGCTTACGCTCCGTGCTCGATGGGCAAGCTCGGTGAAGGGTTCCCGCGGGGGAACCTCCCGTGGAAATCACCGTGAGCCGCGGGAATATTTTTCCGGGGGTTTTGATTCGGAAGGAAGAAAGCTTTTAGCCGCAAAGCAGGGCTAACTTAACTAAACTAACCAAGAGATGAAGGGCGCAAAGAAAATCAGCGCCCATCCCTCGCGAGTGGCAGGTGTCATCAGGAGAGCAGGCGCACGGTCTTCTCAATCAGGCGGGCGGTGCCTTGGTACGGGTCGCCGGGGCTATCCCACTCCATGGAGCAATAGCCCTGGTAGGCGTGCTGCTTGAGATAGCCGAAGGTGCGCGCCAGGTCGACGTGGACGGTCTTGCCCGCTTCCGTGTTTTCCTCGTCTTTTACATGGCAGATGCAGTAAGCGTGGGCGAACATCGCATCCACGCCCTGGTAGGCGTGCTGTTCGCTCGCTGACGCCAGGGTGTTCGCAAAGTCGGGCAGCGCGTGGAGCCAGGGGCTGTTCACCTTCTCAATGACCTTCACGATGAAGAAGGGATCTTCGCTGACGGGGTTGTCGTTTTCAAGATTCACCACCACAGTTTTCGCGGCGGCATGGTCAGCCACCCGCAGCAGGCTATCCGCGGCTCGGTTCTCATCGGGCGAGCCGTCCTCGGCGGCAGCCATGTTGGTGCGAATACTGGGCGCGCCGAGGGCCACGGCGTGGTCGATCCACTGCTTGCTGAAAACCACGGCTCGCGCGCGTTGGTTGGAATCGGCGGCATAGGGGCTGTTCGCTCCGTCCACTGCAATGTTTACGATGTGAGCGCCGGCTTTTTCGACGGCGGTTCGAAACTCCTCCAGATATTTCGCATCGGTGGAGGGGAAGTGCCCGGTCCAGGGCTCGATCTTGTTGATGCCGAATTTTGCCTTTATGTGCGCGGCGAAGTCTTTGAGGTCCATCCGTGGAGGTCCGTCAGGATGGGGGTCTCCGCCGGTGAGGAAGTTGCGGAAGGGATAGGAGGCGACCGCGATGCGTCCGCGCGGAGCGGTGGGGAAGATCAGGTTCGGGCTGGGGCTGGCGGCCTGTGCCCCGCGCGGCCCGAACCAAACTCCTGCGGCCGCGGCGGCGGCTTGCGCCAGGAACCGTCTTCGTGTGGGTTGGGGCAACGGAAGGGAGTGTAGCAGAGGAAGACGACTCGGCAAGGATTGTCCGCAGCCGATCAACTGTCACCGCAGGGAGTGCCTTGCGGAACCGGGCGGCGGCGGTTGCGGGATCGACGACACGGTTCTTGGGTTTTCTCCCGAGTGACCCCCCGTTAGGCGTTCTTTTTCGCAGGAGGCAGTTCGAATCCGATCTGGCGCCCCGTTGGGTCCTGGGGAACCATGAGTTCCTTGATGGCCTCGATGAGGTCCTGAATGGAGGTGTCGTGCGTGTCGAGGCGGCGCTCCAGTTCGTCGATCTTGCCGGCGAGTTCGCGGTTGGTGGCCAGCAGCTCGCGCAGACGCACGAAGGCGCGCACCACGAAAACGCTCATTTCGACGGCTCGCTCGGAGTTGAGCACGGTTGCCGCCATGATGGCGCCGTGCTCGGTGAAGGCATAGGGTGGGTAGCGCCTGCCGCCGCGCCCTGCAGATTGTGACCTCAGGGCTTCGTGCTCCGCCGCGGTCAGCTGGAACATGAAATCGGACGGGAACCGTTCCTGGTTGCGTTTTACCTGCTCGTTGAGGCGCTTGACGGAAACGCCGTAGAGTTCAGCCAAGTCGGTATCGAGGAGAACCTTGTGATTCCGGAGCACCAGGATGCGGGATTCGACGGGGATCGCGAGGGCCGAGTGGGGTTTGGGCATGATCCTGAGATTTTACCGGGTGGCGCGGGATTGAGGTCGCAAATTGCGACCTCAAAGATAGCAGGGACCGCGCGGCAGGGCGAGCGCGGGCGGCACTTCTGAGTTCCGGGATTGTTGGTGCGGGACACCGGTTGCCCGGAGCGTTCCTTGGTCCCAGATGGCAGAGCCAGTCGCGCATGCAATCCGATCGCGCGCTTGCCGGCGGAGGACATCTGCCAGTAGCCCAGGGAGCCCTGGACTCCGCCGTGCCGTCGCTCGGTGAGAATAGCGGCTCGCTTCAGGATGGCGGAGTTGGAGAAGTTTTCTGGCTGCGCGCCCATTCCCACGCTTTGGCGTACTTCGACGATACGTAGACCGCGTGATACAGGTGCAACAGCAAGCCCTCGCGTCCGTCCAGGAAGCCGAGGCGGACGATGTAGTTGTAGAAGAACGTGGCGAGCGGGCGCAAGACGATGTTCACCATGCTGAAGCTGCGGTGTCCCTTCGCGACCGCCGCTTGTGCGCCCAGCGAGGAATAGCGGTTCATGTGTCCCAGGTAGTACGTCAGCGTGGGATAGGTGTGGTGGACGATGGCGTTCTTGAACCGGGCGGTACGCGGGGCGACTCCCGGTTTCAGCTCCACGCGGTCATGCGGGTCGGAGCCGGTCACGAATCCCTCGCCTCGGCGAAAGAGGCGCAGCTTGGGGTCGGGATAGAAGCCGCCGTGGCGGATCCAGCGGCCAAGGAACAAGTTCTTGCGCGGGAGCCAGTAGCCGTTCAGGGCGTTGGGATCGGCGAGTACTCCGCGAATTTCATCGGCCAGGCCGGGGCTGACTGCCTCGTCGGCGTCCAGCAACAGGACCCAATCCTGCGTGCAAAGATCGACTGCGTAGTTTTTCTGGGCAACGTAGCCCCGCCATGGTTCGACGATTACCTTCGCGCCATATTCACGGGCGATCTCCGAAGTGCGGTCTTTTGAGCCGGAATCCACCAGCACGATTTCATCGGCCCAGCGCACGCTGGCGAGCGTGCGGCCGATGTTGGCCTCTTCATCCATCGCGACCATGGCCACGGAGAGAGTCATGAGGCAGGGCGACAACGCATGCTTCGAGCTGAATTTGGAAGGCGTATTGTCTCACGGACGGGCGCACCCGTTGGGTCGCTGAGCCCGGGCCGGAGGGTCGAGCCTGCGAGTCGCAGCGGCCAAAGCCAGACGCTTCCAAGCAGCGGAGGGCAGGCCTCGAGGCGTGCCCTGACGCGAACCATCGTCTTCCCGGCCGGCTTCCCTTCGCGAACGAGGATACGGTCCGGTGTTTTGGGGCTACGGCTAGATCCCACCGCCGTCGGAGTAGGTGTCCCACTCTTGGTCGATGGTCAGGTTGGGTTCGGGCGTCAGTCTGGCGGCGGTATGTTTCTCGAGTTGTTCGCGGATCTGATGGACTTCGGTGGCGAGGCGGATGAAGACATCCGACATGGGGTCGCTGATTTCTTTGGGATCCGTGATCACGACTCGCTTGCCATTGCGTAGAACAATGTGCCCAGGGACTCCGACGATCGTCGAGTTGTCGGGGATGCTGCGCAGCACCACCGAGCCGGCGCCCACGCGGCAATTGTTGCCGACGGTGATGTTGCCCAGCACCTTGGCGCCGGAGCCGATGATGACGTCGTTGCCGATGGTGGGGTGACGCTTGCCTTTTTCTTTGCCGGTGCCGCCCAGGGTGACGCCTTGATACATGGTGACGTCATCCCCCACGATGCTGGTTTCGCCGATCACCACGCCCATGCCGTGGTCGATGAAGAGGCGGCGGCCGATCTGGGCGCCGGGATGAATCTCGATGGCGGTGAACAGGCGCGCCCACTGCGAGAGCCAGCGTGCCAGAAGACGGAGGTTGTGAGTCCAGAGCCAGTGGTTGATCCGGTGGAACCAGAGCGCGTGCAATCCGGGATAGCAGAGCAGGACTTCGAGGTAAGAGCGTGCGGCGGGATCACGCTCGAAGATGAAGTCGATGTCGCGGCGGATCGATTTGAGGAGGGAGGTCATTGGGAACGTTTCGTCGCCCGCCCCTATCTTTGCGCCCCTCGCGGTCGTGTTGCGGACCTTGCGATCAAAAACTTTGAACCGCAAAACTCGCGAAGGAAAGCCACGAAGGACGCGAAGCCGAAACAGGCAATTTCCATCGCGACTCCAGTTATACAGGCACTGGCGCTGTCGTCATCTCCATCGCTTCCTTCCGCAAATGGTCGAACAGAATGCTGCTGAAGTAGCGTTCGCCGAAGTCGGGCAGGACGACGACCATCAGTTTCCCCGCATTCTCCGGGCGCTTGCCAACTTCAAGCGCGGCGACCGCAGCCGCGCCGGAAGAGATCCCGACCAACAGGCCTTCTTCCACGGCCAGGCGGCGCGCCATGACGATGGCGTCTTCACTGCCGACCTGGACCACTTCTGAGATGTAGTCGGTGCGCAGAATCTCGGGGATGAACCCGGCGCCAATGCCCTGAATTTTATGCGGATTGGGCGAGCCTCCGGAAAGCACCGCACTCTCTTTGGGTTCCACCGCGATGGCCTTGAAGCTCGCTTTCTTCGGGCGAATAAAGTCGGTCACACCGGTGATCGTGCCCCCCGTGCCTACGCCGGAGATGAGGATGTCGACTTTGCCGTCCGTGTCATTCCAGATCTCAGGGCCGGTGGTCTCGAAATGAATCTTCGGGTTCGCGGGATTGGCGAACTGCTGCAGCATGTAACCGTTGGGGGTTTGCGCGAGGATTTCGTCTGCCTTCGCCATGGCAGCCTTCATGCCTTTAGGACCGGGCGTCAGCACGATTTCGGCGCCGAAAGCGCGCAACAGGACGCGGCGCTCCAGGCTCATGGTGTCGGGCATCGTGAGAATGAGGCGGTAACCTTTGACGGCCGCGACGAAAGCCAAACCGATGCCGGTGTTGCCGCTGGTGGGCTCGATCAGAATCGTTTTGCCGGGATGAATCTTACCGGCGCGCTCAGCGTCTTCAATCATGCTGACTCCGATGCGATCCTTCACACTGGCGCATGGGTTGAAGCCCTCGAGTTTGGCGGCGATCTTCGCATGGCATCCGGCAGTGACCTTGTTGAGGTAGACCAGAGGAGTGCGGCCGATCAGCTCGGTGATGTCGTTCGCGATTTTCATGGCGACCATCCTTAAGTCAGGAATAACGGGGCCGATAAAGTCTTCTAGGATACTGGAAATAGAAAGAAAAAGCCCCGAGACCGCGGACAAGCGGCTCGGGGTAAACTCGGACTGCGAATTTTACTTGGGTTGATCCGGCGGCTGGGTTGAAGCCGGCGGCGGCGCAGTTTGCGGAGCGCTTCCCTGGTCCGACTTGCTCGGCGTCACATACGGGACGCTCGGCAGTTTCGTGACTACGCCGGACTGGGCGTCTGCCAGGTCGATGCCGTTGTGTTCGAGCAGCAGGCCGGTGGCGCGGTCGAGTTCCACGCGAGATTTCTCGTAGGTGGCTCGAGCTGCGACCAGATTGGATCGCGCCTGGGTCAGGGCGCTGGACTGCTGCAGGACTAGCGTTGTGGTGGAAGCGCCCAGTGCGTATTTCTTCTGCTCGGCATCAAGTGACTGCTGCGCCAGGTCCACGGCGGCCTGGGCCGCGGCTACACTCGCCTGGTTCTGTTGCAGCGCGAACTGCGCGTTCCGGACTTCGATGCGGATTTCGTTCTCCACCTGTTGCAGCCGCAGTTGCGCCTGGCGATATTCCAACTGAGAGCGAATCTGATTTGCCTGGGCCGTACGGTTGCGCAGAGGAATGTTGATGGAGATGCCGGCGCCCTTGTCGGGATGGTTGGAATCAAACAGCTGGCCCAGCGTGCCGCCGATGCTGACGGGTGGCAAAGTATTCGCCGGATCCGTACACAGGCCCGGGATCGACCGTGGGTCGCCGCACACGTTCGCCGGATTCTGTGAACCGCCGAGGCCCTGGCCCCCGTAGTACGCAAACAAATCAACGCTGGGTAGTAGGGCATTCTTGACGGCCTTCATGCTCACGGCCCGGTTGGTGAGGTCGAGTCGGGATTCGGCCAACTCCGGACGATGTGCCAGCGCGTCGTTGATCAGGTCCTGACTGGGGGACGCTGTTTCTTCAGGAGTAATCCGCATCGTGTCGGTGGGAATGACCTCGGCCTCAATGAGCGCCGGATCGACCAGTGTCCGGCTGAGCGCGTTCTTCACCAGCAGTTGGTTCAATTCAAGTTGGGTCTTTGCGACAATGAGCGACTGCTGGTTGGTGGCCACCTGACTTTGGGCGCGAACGATTTCGATGGGCGCCAGTGTGCCGATCTCAACCTGTTTCTTGTTATCGGAGAGAGTCTTCTCTGCCAGAGCGAGCGCGTCCTGTTGCACCTTCACATTCTCGTAGGCGTTCACCAGGTCCCAGTACATGTTTTGAATCTGGTCGACCGTGGTCGTGATCTGCAGACGGAAAGCCACGTCGGAAATTTGCCGGTTGTTCTTTGCGATGACGATAAAGCGCTTGTTGGCGTTAAAGCCAAATCCTTGCAGAAGGTGCTGAGTCAACTGAAACCGAAAGTTGGAATTCAGTTGCGGACTCACGGTGGGGACCGGGTTGGCTTGGCCGAATCTGGTGTTATCGAACACCACTGACATTTGCGTGCCTGTGGTAAAGGCCTGTTGGTAGGCCCAGTTCACGGTCGCGGTGGTTTGAAAGCCTCCGGAGAAGAAACTGGTCGAAGGCTGGTTGTTGCGGTCCAGTTGCAACGTGCCCGTCACAATTGGATCGTAAGAAGCGATGGGGGAACCAATTCCGAGCGTCGAACTGACGATCCCCAAGGTGCCGGAGGCGGCGCCACCGAGCCCGCCTTGAGTTCCGCCCGCACCGCCCGACGTCGTTGTGGCTGCCCCGAAGCCGCCGACCCCGCCACCGGGAGTTCCTAAGACCACGCCCGTATTAACGCCCAGGAGATTTGCTCCGGCCTTGGTGCGCAGGACGTCGGTATCCGCGATATGAAGGTTGTAGCGAGAAATCGCGATATCGAGATTGTTCTCGAGAGCCAGCGCGATGGCGTCATTCATCGAGAGCATGAGCTTGCCGTTCTGTAGCAACTGGTCCAGACGCGGCGTGTTGGTCAGGTTCGGCGGAGTGACCACCCTGCCGGCGTAGGGCGCGATCGGATTTGGGAAGTGGGAGCGTCCTTTGGAATACTCGCCTACCCGAAACGGCTGTGGCTCTGCCGATGCTGCCGGTTTGCTGGCCGAAGGCGCCTGCGGCACGGAAGACGACTGGGAATCCTGCGCCAAAGCTCCGGCGACCAGAATGGTGACCGTCGTCAGTACGGCAAAAAATCTGGAAGGAGAGTTCAGACAAGGCAATGACATTCGCGTTCTCCGTGAATTAACGCCTGTTTCCAAACTGCAGGAAAGACGGCAAAAGTTCCTGGGGTCCTGACTGCAAAGGTCCGCAGAAGTTGATACGCAAAACACGCAGGGAAGGTTCCTTGTTCCCGCGGCAGAAAGGCTACTGAGTTCCTAAACTGAGTTCCTAAGAGGTTCCTCAGTATAGCCGACCGTCGAACGGTTTCCAGTGACGCTGGACCCCAAAACGGGTAAAACTTTGTAAACGACCGGTTAGATGACGCGATTTCTACCGAGGACTCGGAACAAAAGTGAGGCGCAATCTCAGATTGACGCTGGCCTACGATGGCACAGATTTCTCCGGCTGGCAGCTGCAACCGGATGCGGCGACGATCCAGGGCACACTGGCCTCGGCTATTGGACGATTGACCGGCGAAAATGTCCTGCCGCAGGGGTCGGGGCGAACCGATGCCGGGGTGCATGCACTGGCACAGGTGAGTTCGTTTTCGACCGGGTCGCCGATCCCAACGGAAAATTTTCTGAAAGCCCTGAACGACATTCTGCCGGCGGCGATTCGAGTGCTCGAGGTGAGCGAGGTTCCGGCCGAGTTTCACGCGCGGCGGTCGGCCCGGGCTAAGACCTATCGCTATCGGATTTTTCGGGAGCCGGTCTGCTCGCCGTTCTTAGCAAGGTACGTGTGGCACTTTCCTTATCCGCTGGATGAGGAGGGCATGGCGCGGGCGGCTGGCGAGGTGATCGGAGAGCACGACTTCACCTCGTTTGCGGCAGTCGATCCGGAACGGGAAGTCCTGAACTCTTTTAACCACGAAGGAGAACGAAGGGAAACTCAAACCCTTGCTTCGAACGTCCGAAGCATCTTTTCTTCTTCGTGGGAGCGGCAAGGGGACGAGTTTATTTACACCGTGTGCGGGAGTGGATTTCTCCACCACATGGTGCGCAACCTGGTGGGAACCTTAATTCTGGTGGGCAAAGGCACGCTGAAGGTCGAGGACATCGCGCGGATTCTCGAGGCTCGCAATCGTGCGGTGGCGGGGGCGACGGCACCAGCGAGCGGATTATTTCTGGTCAGCGTGGAGTACTGATAGCCGTGCGTGCCGTGCCCGGTAGCGCGTGTCTGTGGACCCGCGTAAACTTTTCCTGGATACATGGCAACCAATCTTCATATCGCGACCCGCAAGCTGGTCTCCAGCAATCCCGCTACCGGAGAAGTCCTGCGGGAATTGGACTGCGCGACCGACGCCGAGGTGCAAGTAGCAGTTGGGCGGGCACGAACGGCTCAGCCGGCTTGGGCGGCCCTTGGCGTGCGGAACCGCGTAGCGATACTGCGCGAGTTCCAGCGGGTGCTGCAGGAAAAGAAGTCCGAGGCTGCCCGGCTGATCACCCGGGAGGCGGGCAAACCATACGCGGAGGCGCTCCTGATGGAAGTATTGGTCGTTTTGGACGCCGCCCGCTTCTTGATCGAAAACGCCGCCAGTTTCCTGCGTGATGAACCGGTGCCGCACGGCAGCGTTGCCATGAAGGCCAAGACTGGCCGGCTTCTGCGAGAGCCGCATGGCGTAATCGGGATTGTCTCGCCGTGGAATTATCCGTTTTCGATTCCGGCGGTCGAGGCGCTTGCAGCCCTGGTCGCGGGAAACGCGGTGGTGCTGAAGCCATCGGAATTTACGTCGTTGGTGGCGAGGGGCCTAGCGGCCTTCTTGCATACAGCGGGAGTTCCAGAGGCGGTCTTTCAAGTGGTGGTGGGAGACGGAGCCACAGGTGCGGCTCTTCTCAATTCAGAGATCGACAAGCTGGTGTTCACGGGCAGTGTGGCGACCGGGAAACGGATCGCGCAGGCGGCGGCCGCGCGCTTGCTGCCGGTTGTGCTCGAGTTGGGTGGCAAGGATCCGATGCTGGTGTTGGAGGATGCAGACTTGGACGTGGCGTCGAGCGCGGCCGTTTGGGGAGCTTTCGCCAATGCCGGTCAGACCTGCCTTTCGGTGGAGCGGTGCTACGTGCACCGGTCGCTGTATGGGAAATTTCTCGAGTCCTGTGTCGAGAAGACGCGACGGCTGCGCGTGGGCGATGGCTTGGATCCGCAAACTGAAGTCGGGCCAATGGTTCATGAGCGCCAGTTGAGGATCGTCGAGGCACAAGTGGAAGAGGCCAAGTTGGACGGTGCGCGTGTGCTTGCAGGCGGTACTCGATTGCCGGAGTTGGGGAAGAATTTTTACGCCCCCACGGTGCTGGCCGATGGGACGCAAGCAATGCGGGTTATGCAGGAAGAAACCTTCGGTCCGGTGCTTCCAGTTGCGCCATTCGATACGGACGAACAAGCGATCCGCCTGGCCAATGACTCTGTGTTCGGTTTGTCGGCCAGCGTCTGGACTCGCGACCCAGAACGAGGCGAACAGATGGCTCGGCGGATCGTGGCGGGAACGGTGATGGTGAACGACACCATTTCGTGTTTCGGGATCAGCGAAGCGCCGCATGGGGGTGTGAAGGCTAGCGGTATCGGCCGGGTCCACGGGCGGCCGGGGTTGGATGAAATGGTGCGCGTGAAATATCTCGATGTCGACCGTCTGCCCGGGATGAAGAAAGTCTGGTGGTATGGATACGGCGAGGCTTTTGCGCAGCAGATGGAGGGATTCGTGGATCTGCAATTTGCGCGAAGGTTAAGTACGCGCTTGCGTGGGGCGTTGCGGTCGGCAGGACTGGTCGCGCGGCGGAAGTGGTAGCGGGGCTTGTCCACGAGTCCAGTTCGCGCCCGTGGTGGACTAGTCTTTCGCGTTGCGAGGGCGGGAATGCCCTCCGCGACAGCCGGCGCGACGCCGGCGCTACGTTGGGGTTGCGTCGATCAAGTAAAATGCGGGTGTACAACCGACTGCTGCGGTTTGCGCCGCGTGAACGAGGTGCTTTCATTTGGCTACCGGTGAAACGACAGTTCCAAACACTCTGCAGCAGCTCCCCAAACACAAAGTCAAAATCAAGAAACTGGGGCAACGCGCCTGCAACGAGAAAAATGAGAAGGGGAAGTTCTGCGGCGGCCATTTGAAGCGATGGTTTTACATGACCGACGCGACCGAGCAGGAGTGTGGCTGCATCGCGAAGGCCTGGGGGCCGGATGTGGAGGTCTACCGCTGCGAGCACTGCAAAACGCTTTATCTGCCGAATGCGCAAGAGGCCCGCGGGATCAACGTTGCTGGAGAGGGGCAACTCTCGGTGTTCGGGCTGACCATTCCGGCGAAGGAAGAGAAGAAGTAGATCTTGTTGGTCGCCTTTGCGCTAGGTTTACGGACAGTGGAAAAACTTCTACTGGGCTTGGGGTGGTGTTGAGGAGTATGGGGTCCTTCGACTGCGTTCGGCTTTCGCCTCATTCCGCTCAGGATGACAGCTTTGCTTAGCGGGCGAGATCGGCCTCGGTCCGCTGAAAATTTCGAGTGACTCAGCTAACACTTTCATGATTGTGAATACCTCCGACCTTATCTACGACTGGAATACGATTCATCCGAAATCATTACGCCCGGCGGGGTACGTGCTGCTGAACGACGAGACCCTGCGCGACGGGCTGCAGTCGCCATCCGTACGCGATCCTTCGATCCACGACAAAATCGGGATTCTGCACCTCATGGAGGCCTTGGGGATTCACTCGCTCGATCTCGGCTTGCCTGGGGCGGGGCCGCGCGCAGTGGAGCATGTGACGGCGCTAGCGCGCGAGATCGTGGATCACCGGATGAAAATTCGGGCAAATTGCGCGGCGCGCACGCATGAGAATGACATCCGCCCGATCGCAGAAATTGTACAGAAGACCGGGTTGCGTATTGAGGCGGCGACTTTCATCGGGTCAAGCCCCATTCGGCGATACACTGAAGGCTGGACGGAAGATTTTTTGCTGCAGACTACCGAGAAAGCGGTGAAGTACGCCGTGTCACTCGGTCTCGACTCGATGTACGTCACGGAAGACACCACGCGGTGCGATCCGAAGATGGTGAAGAATCTCTACTCCACGGCGATCCGCTATGGAGCGCGTGCGATTGTGATCTGCGACACGGCGGGACACGCTACGCCGATGGGCACCTTCGCGCTGGTGCGCTTTGTTATCGACGAAGTGGTGAAGCCGTCGGGCGAAAAGATTCGCGTCGACTGGCATGGGCATTGCGACCGCGGTTTGGGCACGGCCAACGCCATGGCTGCGCTGGTGGCGGGCGCGGAGTGTGTGCATGCTTCGGCTCTGGGGGTTGGCGAACGGGTGGGAAATACGCAGATGGACCAGATGCTGGTGAACCTGAAACTGATGGGCGTCGCGCCCTGGGCAGAGCAGGATCTTACTGGTCTCAAGGACTACTGCGTGGCCGTTTCGCGCGCTACCGGCATTCCGATCCCGGCTAACTATCCGGTAGTCGGAGAAGATGCGTTCCGCACGGCCACCGGCGTCCACGCAGCGGCGGTTATCAAGGCATACAAGAAGAACGATGTTGAACTCGCCAACGCGGTGTACTCCGGCGTGCCTTCCCATGTCTTTGGACTGGAACAGATCATTGAGGTGGGACCAATGAGCGGCAAGTCTAATGTACATTTCTGGCTGGAGCGGCATGGCATCGCGGCGACCGACGACGTGGTCGACCGGGTCTTCGCTCGCGCGAAGTCTTCCGACCATACGTTGACGGATGCGGAGATCCTCGAGTGTGTGCAGGCCGCAGGCACGTGAAGCGCTCGTGCTCGATCCGCAACGAGGAAGGTCGCCTTCCCTTTAGCAAGCCTCCTCAGGGAAAGTAATCGATACCGGCTCCGGATAATCGCGGTACCCTCCAAAAGCAACCCGGGACGTCCATTCGCCGTTGTAAGATGACCGAACGATCCCGATGCCTTTCGGTTCCCGCAGTGATGTGTCGGACGTGTTTCCCACGGTCCAGGAGGAAGTGTCGCGGCTTGCGGCTGCACCCGAGGTTCGATCCGCGTTCAACTGGTTTCGGTCGCAGGAGCCTCAACTAGCCCACTGGCAACTGGAAATGGCCCGCATTGCGGCGCCTCCGTTTGGAGAGACTGCGCGGGGAGCGTGGTTGGCGGAGCGGTTTCGCGAACTTGGGCTGGACGACGTCCGCATTGACGACGTGGGGAATGTATTCGGAATCCACCCGGGATTTGGCCGTCGCTACGTCGCGCTGAGCGCCCACATCGATACCGTTTTTCCAGCCGGAACTCCGTTGAACGTCCGCCAGCAGGGAAGTCGCTTGTACGGGCCGGGTGTCTCCGATAACGGAGCTGGCGCAACGGCAATGCTGGGCATCGTGGCTTTGCTGCGTTCGGTGCGGGTGCGCCATGCGTTGCCGTTCTTGTTCATCGGTAACGTTGGGGAAGAGGGAGAAGGCGACCTGCGCGGCATGCGGCATATTTTCGCGACACCTCGCTGGAAAGATTCGATTGCCTACAGTCTGATTCTGGATGGTGCCGGATCGGACACGATTGTGGCCGAAGCGCTGGGTAGCCGCCGGTTTGAAATTATCGTGCGCGGGCCCGGCGGACATTCCTGGAGCGATTTTGGAACGCCCAATCCGATTGTGATCCTGGCCCGAGCCATTCAAAATTTCTGCCAGACGCCTGTCTCTACCTCACCCAAGAGCACGTTCAATATCGGAGTGATCCGCGGCGGAACTTCGGTGAACTCCATTCCCGAGTCGGCCAGTATGCGCGTGGATCTACGGTCGACGTCGACTACCGAACTCGAACGCCTCGAACGGTCCCTGCGCGTGTGCCTGGACCAGGGTGTTGAAGCCGAGCAGCGTGCGTCCGAGGGGCGTGGCTCCGTGCAACGGAAAACACACGCTGTGACCTGCGAGGTCGTAGTCATCGGAGATCGCCCGGCGGGGGAACTGGAGCAAAGTGCACGCATCCTGCAAGTCGTGCGCGCTGTGGATGCGCAGCTGGGAAACGTCGCCCAGGTGCAGCGCGCTTCCACCGATGCCAACATTCCATTGTCGATGGGACGCGAGGCGGTCGCCATCGGAGGCGGCGGTTCCGGTGGCGGTGCGCATACGCTGCAGGAATGGTTTGATTGCAGCGGCCGGGAACTTGGACTGAAGAGGATTTTGCTCACAATGCTCGCCCTGGCTGGAGTTGGCGAATGAACGCACGATGGGCTTTCGCTTTTTTGGGGGCAGTCTCCGTCCTGTATGCGCAAGATCAACCCGCCAAGCCGAAGGCGGATGTCATCTTCGTGCACGGGAACGTCTACACCGGCGTCGCGATGACGTCGGGGTTCAGCGCGATCCGGCGCGCCCAAGCGATTGCCGTCCGCGGGGACCGAATCGAAGCAGTGGGCGAGAACGCGGACATCCTGAAACTCAAGGGTCCGGAGACCAAGGTCATCGATCTGAGCGGAAAGTTTGTGATGCCCGGGTTCAACGACGCTCATGCTCACCTGGCTGCCGGGGGCGCGGAGAAGCTCAACGTCAACCTGGCAGGCGTGAAGTCGCTGGAGGAATTCCGCGCGCGGATCCGGGCCAAGGTTGAGTCTGCTAAGCCCGGCGATTGGATTTTGGGCGGTGGCTGGGACGAGAATTTGTGGCCCGTGAAGGTTCTACCGACACGTTGGGATGTCGATGAAGTGTCTGCTGGGCATCCGGTGTTCCTCGAGCGCGTGGACGGCCACGTGGCGGTGGCGAATACCCAGGCTCTGAAGTTGGCGAGCATCACCATCGCGAGCCGCGATCCCAGAAGTGGAAAAATCGATCGCGATTCTAACAGTCAGCCCAATGGAATCCTTCGCGAGAGGGCGCGCGAAGCGGTCACCAGCGTGATTCCAGAACCCACCCACGACCGGCGGCGCGAAGCGATGGAGACTGCACTGGCGGAAGCGGCGCGCTGGGGCGTGACTTCGGTCCAGGACAATTCCAGCTGGGAAGACTTCCAGGTGCTCGAGGAACTTGAGGGCTCCGGCAAGCTCACCGCTCGGGTGACCGAGTGGTTGCCGTTTAACGACTCTGTGGAGCAGCTTAACGTTAAACGTAAGGAGCATCCGGAATCCGACAAGATGCTGCACACGGGCATGCTCAAGGCCTTCATGGACGGATCACTTGGATCGCATACGGCAGCGCTGATCGAGCCATACGCCGACGATCCCAATAATTCCGGGTTGCCGCAGTACGAACCGGCGAAACTGAACGAGATGGCAAAAGAGCGAGTGCTGGCCGGCTATCAACTCGGGTTCCACGCGATTGGGGACAAGGGCGTGCAGATGGCGCTGGATGCGTTCGGTGAGGCCACCAAGGCGGCGAAAGAAAAGAAAGTTAAGGCAGCCAATGGCGGAGACGAATATCGCCCTCGCATCGAACACGCGCAGGTGACCACTCCGTTACAAATCGTCAAGTTTCGGGACTTGAAAGTCGTTGCCTCGATGCAGCCCAGTCACTTGCTTACCGACATGAAGTGGGCGGAAGCTCGTGTTGGACCGAAGCGCGCCGAACATTCCTACGCGTGGGCCGAGTTCCTGAAACGTGGTGTCACGCTGGCCTTCGGTACCGATTTCCCGGTGGAATCGATTTCTCCATTTCGCGGGCTCTACGCAGCTACTACGCGTAAGAGCGAATCTGGAAAAGAGGAATATTTCCCCGAACAGAAAATTACCATGGACCAGGCGATCGCCGCCTACACCACCGGTTCGACATTCGCGGAGTTTGCCGAGAAGGAGAAGGGTTTAATCGTCGCTGGAATGCTGGCGGACTTCGTGGTTCTGGATCGTGATGTCACCGCTGTGGTTCCGCAGAAGGTTCTTGAGACCAAGGTCCTACGGACGGTGGTCGGTGGGAAGACGGTGTACGAGGCGAAGTAGAGTGGTTTCCAAGTATGGTTGTCTCGTCTGACGACCAGCCGCGGACTGCGCCTCAGGGGCTGAAGCCCCAGCTTTCAGTCAGTCTTAAAGCGCGCCCCTGCAAGGCACCTTCAAAGCATTGCTGCGGAGGCTTTGGTAGGGAGAAGGTTTGGTCGTTTGCTACCCTAGGGCGTGTCTCGCTCCCTCAAAGCGCATGTGCTGCTGGTGATGATCACCCTCATATGGGGGGCTACGTTTGTCGTCATCAAGAACGCGCTGGTCAACATCTCAAGTCTTGCTGTTCAAAGCAATACGACTCACCCTGGCCGCAGTGACCCTGGCAGTGGTCTTCCATCGCGAACTGCCGCGAATTTCCCGAGGTGCGCTTCAGGCGGGAGCGCTCCTCGGATTTCTGCTCTGGTTCGGCAGTGAGCTACAGATCTCCGGACTGAACTACACCATTCCGTCCAAGTCAGCCTTCCTGACCGGGATGGCCGTGGTGCTGGTTCCGGTCTTCCTGGCGGTCTTCTGGAAACGCAAGATTGGCGTTTGGAGTTCAGTCGGGGTCGTATTGGCGTTCGTCGGACTGTACCTGCTAACTGTGCCGGCGTCTGGTCACGGAGGGCTCAATCTTGAGAGCATCAGTCGAGGTGATCTGCTTACGCTGGGTGCGGCGGTGGTGTTTGCCTTCCACATCATTTCCATGGGACACGCGACGCGGGCGTACTACTGGCAACAGATCGCGGTGCTGCAAACGGCAACGGCTGCTCTGCTGATGATTGCTGCGGTGCCCGTCGGACCACCAGCCTATGTCGTGTGGTCGGGGCGGGTGATCTGGGGGATTCTCATCACGGGATTTCTGAGCCTGGCTTTGGCTTTCACGATACAGGCCTGGGCGCAGCAGTTTACGCCGGCGACCCACACGGCGCTGATCTTTTCGCTGGAGCCGGTATTTGCGTTGCTCACGTCCTTCATCTTTCCGGGTGAGCGGATGGGAGTGCGTGGCGCCGTAGGCGCGATCCTGATCCTGGCTGGGGTCGTGATCTCCGAGGAAAAGGGCGGTACCGAATCGCTGGCGGTAAGTCCCGATCATGCGGGTGTTCCGCATGCACAACCGCCGCCGCCCGCCGAAGAAGCCGTCGGCATAAACATTTGATTCGGGATCAAACGATTCTGCTCTGGGAAGCGTCTAAGTTAAAAGTTATTTGGCACTTGAGGGCACTTGAGGGTAGTGCCGGTCCCTCCGGCTGGACAGGTATAATGAAAAATTACGAGTTTCGTGGAGGAAGTGACGATATGGAACCGCGCGAAAGTGCTTTTTGGGTGAGCCTCAAGGCCAATCGCTGGCTCTACACCCTGAGCATTCTGGCCACTCTGACAGTCGGCATTCTGATCGGTTCGGTCGTTTCCTACGGAGTGAAGGGCAAGGAAGGCCAGAAGACGGCCGATGCGACTCCGTTGACCGTGCCCGCGCCGCAGCAGTTATCGAACGCCTTTTCCCAGATCGCCAAGCAATTGGAACCGGCCGTGGTCAACATCAATACGGAGTCGACTATCAAGAATCCTCATAAGCGGGGGCGTGTGCGACCGGGTCCCGGCGACGACGATGGGGACGGCGGTGGAGGCGGGAGCCCGTTTGATGATTTCTTTGATCGCTTCTTTGGCGGTCCGGGCGGCCAAGGCGGGCCCGGTGGAGGCGACATCAAGGAGCGCTCGCTGGGTTCGGGTGTGATCGTCGATTCCAAAGGGTTCATCGTGACCAACCGCCACGTGATCGAGAAGGCGGACCGCATTCGCGTGCGCCTGCAGGACGATCCTCCCGGAGTGCAACATGACGCCAAGGTGATCGGTTCCGATCAGGAAACCGACCTGGCGGTCATCAAGATTGAAGTGGATCACGGCCTTCCGACCGCCAAAATCGGGAACTCGGACAGCCTGCAAGTTGGGGACTGGG
>Ga0137418_10000142_pt1 | contig 53773 bp, 45 predicted proteins | sample CZODoug3_1_2_16f_FD_122242 | JGI IMG/M metagenome (GOLD analysis project Ga0137418, IMG submission 122242) | Vadose zone soil fungal communities from Angelo Coast Range Reserve, California, USA - CZODoug3_1_2_16fungal (Hybrid Assembly) | ecosystem: Environmental > Terrestrial > Soil > Vadose...
AAAAGCTTGGCGCGGTACCCAAGTGGCCCAAGGGAGAGGTCTGCAAAACCTCCATTCGTGGGTTCGAATCCCACCCGCGCCTCCAAACCTGCAAATCATCTGCATTACGACTCTCGGCTAACTCTTGCCGGCACACAGCCACTCGGTGCCCAAACTTGCCTTCAATTTGCTGGTGAAGTTGATGCGCTTTCAATGCGGCACTGAGAGCGTCATCAAAGGGTCTGGCGAGGCCGAGGTCAGTGCAAGACCAGGGTATTGATGCGCTTGGGCACTTCGCCCGCGGGAATTACGGCTATGGATTGGAGCGTCTTTGTGTCTATCGCAGAAACTGAGCGCGCGCCGGAATTGGAAACATAAACCGTTTTACTGTCGGGCGTAAAGGTGATCCACTCCGGAACCGCTCCGGTGGGCGGATGGCCGAACGGATGTACGAGCGGCAGCGCGGAGTGGCCGATTAGTTTGAGATCGGGGAGTGAGTACGCAAAGACGGCGTTTGCAAGCGTGCTGCTGACCCACAAGGACTTGCCGTCCGGCGCGACGCCTATACCATGCGATGGAGTGCCTGTGCGCCCCTCTAGGGTCCCAAAGCCGGCGGGATGGTCGGGGAGGTGGATGCGGTCCACTTCGGCGCGTTTGGCGAAGTCTATGATGGCAAATCCGTGGAACCCGGAGAGCTGAACGAAGATGCGGCGCGTTGAGCCATCGGGGTTCGATTCAAAAGCCATAGGACGAACGCCGCGGTCGAATTCGACCTCCCACGCGATTTGATCCGTTGCCAGGTCAATGACGGTGGCCGATTTGGATTCGATCGAGCCGGCCACCGCGTATTTGCCGTCCGGGGTGACGTAGATGTTGTGGACGCTACGATTCACGGGGATGGTCTTCGCTCGGGTGAGGGAAGTTGCGTCAATTACGTCGACCGCACCGGGCAGGGTGCGAATACCAACCAGGACGCGACGGCCATCCTTTGCGATAGCGATGTTGTTTGGCCGGCCGCTGAGCCCTATTTTGTTCGTGATTTGTCCGCTTGCGCGATCCACTACGTCGAGCACACTTTCAGATTCGTTGCTGACATAAACTCGCGTGCCGTCGGGCGAAAAATTGATTCCGTGAGGCAGTTCGATGCCTCGGATGACCTGCACGACTTTGTTCGTTGCGGTGTCGACGACGTCGATCGTGTCTGCGGCGCTGTTGGTAACGTAGATCAGCGAAGCTATCCTTGGTGCGGACTGGGAAGGCGCTCGCAGGCCGCGCACCCAGTCCGCGAGGGTGAGCCAATCGGGATCGTTCTGCGACGAAAACTGCCAGCCGCCCGAATGGAATGGGTCACCGCCGGCACTTGGCGCGAGAGGGTGGAGTAATAGAGGACTGGAACCCGGCTCACCGCGGACGATTAACTGCATTACAGTTTGGAAATTTTGCCGAGATTGCTCTTCCGTCCAATCTGCTGCTCCCGGGGACAATTTTTGAAGGTGGAAAATTCTGTTGGATTCCGAATGACAGCCATAGCATCGGGCATGGCCAGGCCGCCCCTTCAAGAAAATAGGTTGGACAGCCGATCTGAATTGTTGAAAAGCGAGAGTCTCTGCAGTTTTCGAAGTTGCTGCCTCACCCAGTGCACCGGGCGATTCTTGCGCGGCTGCGCCGCCGGTGCCGAAAACAATTGCGAACACCAGAAGCAATTTCGCTCTCATTGGCGACGGTACTCCCACAGTCTGAAGTCCCTGGCAATTCGCGCTTTAGCGCCCGTATACCAACAGACGGAACGTGCCGGAAACAGGGACAGGCTGTGGCTTCGGCTGCTCGGCTGTCGGAGCGGCAGCGGGAGTGAAATCGGCCGTGTCGATGTAGAGCTTGTGCGTTTTGGGATCAAGGGCCATGTTGCGCGCGCCAAATTCCGTGGTGACGGTCTCGACCACGCTGAACTTGTCAGGGCTGTCTTCGTGGAAGATGTGCAAGGTGCCTTCGCGTGTGGCCGTAAAGAGAAGACCCGTTTTGGGCTCGTAGATGTTCGTATCGACTCCGGAGCCGATCGGGAACGTTTGAACGACTTTGCCGGTGTCCGCGTCCATGATCGCAAGCACCTTGTTGCGCCCGCCGATAAACAGGCGCCTGTGCTGGATATCCATGTCCATCGCCGTGGCTTCTTCCGCGGGTGCGATGGGCCAACGAGCCTTGACGGTATTTGTTCGGGCGTCAAGAGCGACAACTTCGTTCTTGTCCTCAATGTTGTCGTAGATCATTCCTTTGCCATCGGCCACGGCGTACTCCGGACGGCCGCCCATGGGGATTGTGGCGATGACTGTAAGCGAGCCTGGATCGATCACAGAAGCGTCGTTAGTCTTGCCGTTCATGGCGAAGATGTGTTTAGAAGCGGGATCGTAAATGATGCAATCCGGGTTGCTGCCGGTCTTGATGTGATTCGTGACCTTCAAGGTCTTGAGATCGAAAACGAGGACCTCATCAGCGCCACCATCACTGATGAAGCCTCGTCCAAGTTCGCTCACCAAGGCAATGCCGTGAACTCTCTTTAGGTCCGCAATGCTGGCCACGACCGCTCCGCTGTCGGCGTCGACGACTTTGACTTCTGTATTATGCGAAATGTACAGGCGGCGCGTTGCAGGATCGAAGGTGATGTAATCCCAATACTCCTTGCCGCCGGGCGCCGCGCCGAGGTCGTATTTCTTGAGCAGGTGGTATCCGCCTTCAGGGACACCAGCGATGGCGAGGCCTCCGAGAAGCAACACGCCGGCACACACCGTGAATCGACGCAGAATTTGGACCTTCATTTATCCCCCCAAAGTTTGTCTGGCCGGTCGAGAAAGATGCCAAACCTCATAAACGAGTCGCTGCCGGGGCAGCGACTCGCGAGGATTCTCGTGGTTAATCCGTTCAAAATCTAAAAGATGAATTTGATTGCGAATTGGATCTGACGCTCCGGGATCGTCGTCCTGGTGAGCAACCCGGCAACACCGGTCGCTGTGCCGTCCGAGCGAAAGATATCGGAATTGTCGGGAGTAACCGGAGGAGCGAAGTTGGCATGGTTCAAAATGTTAAAGATCTCGGCGCGGAACTGCACGTTGAAGTTTTCCGAGATGCGCCGAATACGGTTATTTTTGAAAATCGAGAAATCCAAGTTGGTGATGCCAGGACCTATTAAGATGTTTCGGCCCGCATTGCCGCGAAGGTTGGGACAAGTCAGGTCGGTGATACCATCGCCTCCTTGGCAATTATTAGCATTCCAAAAGGCAGCACTCGGTGCGGTCGGAACTGCGAAACATTGAGTTTTTATGTAGTTGTTGGGATTTCCGGGATTCGTAAGGGTCTTGCATCCGGCCCCGCCAAGCCGATTCGGAAAAGCCCAATCGTCGTTGCTCAAGGTAAATGCAGGATCATCCCCGGTGCCCCAGGTTGGCGTGAATGGGACGCCATCGCTCACCGTTAGAATCGTGCCAAGTTCCCATCCATCGGCGATCCATCGGGCCGGTCCCGAAAATGACTTGGGTGCCGGAATGTCCCACGTTCCGTTTATAACAATCGTTCGGCCGACATTGAAGTCGGACAGTCCGCGGGTGAGCCGCATATCGAACCAGTCGAGGCTGGAGATGGAGTTGCCGAAGGCATCGCCAGCAACCGTCGCGGAACTCGTGTCGATGCTCTTGCCCCATGTGAACGTGCCCTGCACTTGAAAGCCGTGACTCATACGCTTGGCCAACTGCAGCTCGAGCGCGTTGAAGTAAGATCGCCCTTGGTAAAACATACCGCGAATCGATCCATAATTATCGTTTAACCGGCTGGCGTTAGGATCCCAGACATAGCCCGCGGAAGTAAGGTTTGGCAGGGCCATATCCGCGTCGTCCACCCGGAACGGTTGATGTATACCGCGCGAACCTACATATGCAGCCATGGCCGCGAGGCTGGGCGTAAGCTGATATTGCACATTCAGGTTCCACTGGGTGACGTAATTGCGCTTTGGACTAGGGTCGGTGTAGGTCTGGCGCAATTTATTGGCCGGGAAGGGTGGCTGAACCGCGGGCCCATTAAAGAAAGAGCCGGCCAGGTTGTTCTTGAGGGAAGTATATTCAAAAAATGGAGCGGCCTGGGTTACCAGCAGAATGAACTGATAAGGTAGCGGAAGGACATCAAACAGGCCCGCCCCGCCGCGAATAGCGAATCGTCCGTTGCGGAAAGGATCCCAAGCGAACCCTATTCGCGGCTCAAAATTCTTGGTGGTAGGGTTGCCGGTGAAAAACGGGTCACCCAGATGCGGCGCAGCATCGGTCAGATTCCTCAGATTGGCAAGTTTTCCATGAATTTCCGTAGGTATGGTCGCCATCTCATAACGCAGCCCCAGATTCAGGGTGAGATTCGAGCGCCAGCGCCAGTCGTCCTGCACATAAGCGCCAAACATAGTTTGGCGGATATCACGGGGAGACAGCGTGCTGACAATTCCCCCTTGGAATCGCGATGGATTGTTGGTCAGAAAATTCTCGACGCTGGAAAATTGCCAGATGCCGCTTGGATCCGTCAGGGCCGTGGCTTGGAGCAGCATTCGCTCGACTGCGACTCCAAACTTGATAGTGTGCGTGCCACGATTGACGAAGGCATCATCGTAAACCTGGAAGGAATTCCAGTGGTACAAGTACGTCGGGAGCCCGCCGACGCCCCCGGGTAAAAGAGACGCGCCGGCGATCTGGACCTGAGCGGCGTTTCGACCGGCAAACGAGCCTAGAGAACCATCGGTGGCCACGGGATTAATTGCCTTGATGCTCTGGTTGTTGGCTACGTTCTCGTGGTTAAACCCAAAACGAACGGCATTGACGAATGAAGGAGTGAAGCTGTGCGTCTCTTCGACGGCAACAATTTGCCTGGCACTGGTGCTGCCAAGGAGGACGTTGTTCATTCCGTCAGGAGAGGAATATGGAGTCCTGTCGTACAGGTAGGTTCCAAAAATGCTGTCCTTATCCGTAAACTTATGATCGATACGAGTAGTAACGAAGTTTTCGTTCACAATCTGCTGACCAGCAAAAGTGAACGTCGCGAGGTCGTTGCTGCCGGCAATGGATCCGTTCTGAACAGGGTAGAGAGCAAGGTATTGTTGGGCAGCGGGATCCACGGTTACGGTGTGAAGGTTCGAGGTCGAGGTACATCCCGCAACGTTATTAGTGACATCGCTGGAGCTGCAGCTCACGGTGCCCGCCCGGGCCGCATTGGAAGGCACAGTTGCGACTTCGGCTATACCTTTCGATTGTCTGATCCCCTCGAAGTCAGCAAAGAAAAACGTATGATTTTTTATGATCGGCCCGCCAACCGCACCGCCAAACTGGTTTCTCTTAAAAGGCGCTTTCCTGACGGTCGGATCTTCAAAGAAATTCCGGGCGTCCAAGGCGCTATTGCGGAGGAACTCATAGGCGCTTCCGTGGAACCCGTTGGTTCCGGAACGCGTGATGGCATTGACCACACCGCCTGAGGTCTTGCCATACTCCGCGGAATAGTTGCTGGTTAGAACGGAGAATTCCTGGATGGCGTCAACCCCCAGGTTTCCTCCCAATACGCTACCCGGCGCGCCGTTGGCGTAGTCGTTGAGGCTGACGCCATCGAGGCGATAGTTATTCTGCTGAGGGCGCGCACCGGAAATGGTCAACTGCTGTCCAAAGCCGCGATTGCCGCGATCTGCTCCAGTTGTAAAAGTCGGTTGTGTCTGAATTGTCTCCACGCCCGGCTGCAAGGCGGCCAGATCAGTCCAACTGCGACCATTTAATGGGAGCTCCCGAACAGTGGTTGCATTCACGGTAGCGCTGATGTCCGAAGACGTAACCTGAATAGCGGGAGCCTCAGTGGTTACCCGGACCGTGTGCGTTACCGTTCCCACTTGCAAAATCAAATCGAACGTCTGTTGTGCACCGACATTCATGGTGATGCCGGATTTTGTTTCCGTATTGAAACCTGCGGCGCTGATCGTGATCTGATAGGTTCCTGGCAGGAGGTTCACGGCGGTGTAGAAGCCGTCCGTGTTGGTCGTCACGGTCCTGTCCACGCCGGTGTCCACATTTTTGATCACAATCTGTGCTTGAGGAAGGGCTCTTCCAGAAGGATCGGTGATGGTTCCGGAAAGAGTTCCTCCGGCAACCTGCCCGCGGAGTACAGCAGGAAAGAGGATTGTCGCCATCACAAAAATTGCTGCTATGCGAGCAAGCAAAGGCATTTTGAAGATTCTTCGATAGGACACAGGATTACCTCCACGTTGAGGCGGAGGGTAGTGCAGATGGGAGGACTATACCTTAATGGAGGATTAATTTCCGTTTAGGTGCGATTTCGGAAGGGGACTCACGAGGTTGAGTTATCGGCAAAACTACTGTAAACGTTGAACCTACTCCCGGTGTGCTCTCGCATTCAATAGAGCCGCCCTGGGCGCCCACAATCGCTTGCGCGATGGCCAAACCGAGGCCACCGCTTTGCGCGTCGCCGCTGCTGACCGGGGCGGCGCGATAAAATCTTTCAAAGATGAACGGTAAGTGCTCACTCGATATCCCCACGCCATGATCGGCGAAGGCCGCGCGCATTTTGCCCTCGCGATTGTGTAACGTCACGCGGATGCTTGTTCCACCAGGAGAATATTTGATGGCATTGTCGAGAAAAATCAGGAAGAGCTGATGCAGGAAGGCTTCATCTCCGACGTATGGAATTTCCTGATTCAGATCGCGGACGATGCGGATATTCTTGGCGCGCGCGCGAAACTCTGCCAAGGCGCAAGCCTCTTCCAGCGTTTCATTTATGTATAGAGGATCGCAGACGAGGTGCAGCTGTCCAGCGTCCGCCATCGAAAGAGTGAATAGACCTTCCACGATGCGCGTGAGCTTTTTGAATTCGTCGTCGAAGACGCAGAGCGTTTCGCGGTATTCCTCTGCCGTTCGCGGCTTGGAAAGCATCAATTCTGTTTCACCGTGGAGGACCGAAAGAGGGGTGCGGAGCTCGTGGGAGGCATCGGTAACGAACTGGCGCAATTGCCGAACAGCGGAGTCGACGCTCTGAAGCAGGTGGTTAAAAGTTTCCGCAAGCCGGCCCAATTCGTCGTGCGGCGAAGAAACCGGCAATGGGCTCCAGAACCCCTCACGGTTCGTTACGCGATTGGCCATGAGGGCCGCATGTTCGGTAAGCGCGGTGATCGGAGCGAGGCTTCTACCCACGTACACCGTCGAAATTAATGCGGTCGCCAGGAGGCTCACTAGAAACAGAAATATTGCTATGCCTCCAAAGCTGTCTACCACGCGATTGGTGCCAAAGGTAGGGATAGCAATAGCCAGCACGAGAGATCTTGGTCCCTGCTGAAAGGGTATCAGCGCTATGCGCACGGACTCGCCAGTGCCCAGCGCCGCAAAGCCAAAGGTCGGCTGCGAAATGGAAGTGCTGATTCCTTTCAAGTCTATCGGCGCTTCCAAGTTTCGCGATCGCTGCAGCACACGACCGGACGGATCCAGCAACTCAAAGAATTGGCCGGCAATATCCAACCGGTTGATGTCCTGCGAATTTGGTTCGGCAGCGAAGTCAGCGAGAATCGGCCGCGCTGTCTCCTGGATTTGACGGTTGAGCTGAGCCGAAACCTCGTGGGCGAGTAGCGCCCAGAAGGACAGGTAGGAAAAAGCCAGGAGCACGCCAACAACCGAGCAGAAGAGCACCATCATGCGGAAGCGCAGAGAGCGGTGCTTCATCATTCGGGTAATCCCAGCCGGTAACCGACACCACGTACGGTGTGGATCAACTTCGCAGTGCGATCCTCGTCAATCTTCTGGCGCAAGCGGTTTATGTAGACTTCCACCAGATTGGTTTCGCTATCGAAATGGCAATCCCAGACATGTTCGATGATTTCACTTCGGGTGACTAATTCCGGAGCATGAAGCAGAAACAATTCCAACAGCGCAAATTCCTTCGCCGTTAGCGGAATTACCTCCGATCCCCGTGTGGCGCGACGGCGATGCCGATCCAGCGATAGGTCAGCATAGCGAAGCTTGGCATTACCGCTGTGAAAACCGCGGCGCACGAGGGCGCGTACGCGCGCGAGGAGTTCTGCCAACGCGAAAGGCTTAGCCAGATAGTCATCGGCACCGGCATCTAGCCCTGCAACGCGCTGCTCGACCAATCCTCGCGCCGTGAGCATCAGGACCGGAGCTTCGACGCCTTGCTGCCGGAGTTCGCGGCAGACCTCAAGGCCACTCATGCCGGGCAGCCGAACGTCTAGAAGAATAGCGTCATATGTGACGTCGATGGCTTGTTCGAGACCCTTCTCGCCAGTTTCGGCCACGTCAACAGCGTAGGAATTTTCGCGCAAGGCCCGCGCGATGAAGCTAGCGACTTTCCGTTCGTCTTCGATTAAGAGAATCCGCATGGCGAATTAACCCACATCATTGCATACGGTGCGCGGGATGCGTATGTGAGGAGCGGCGAAATCTTACTTCAAATCATTGCGAACGACCTGCCCGCCCTTCATAACGAATTTTACTCGTTCGAGTTCTGTGATGTCACTCAAAGGGTTTCCTGCGACGGCGATGATGTCCGCGAACTTTCCCTTTTCAATCGACCCGATACGATCTTGCCAACCCATCATCTCTGCCGCGACGGTCGTGGCGGTCTGGATGGCCTGTGCGGGCGACATGCCGTATTTGACCAGGTAGGCGAATTCTCGCGCTTGCACGCCGTGAGGAAAGGGCCCTGCGCCACTCCCGAAAGAGATTTTGACGCCTCGTGATATCGCTAATCGTCCGCTCTTTTCCCGCAACGAAGCAAGACTGTACTTGCCGCCTGTCGCCTTGGCGTCGCGGATCGTGTAGTCGGAGAGCGAATAGTGATAAGCGGTGAGCTCCAGATAAATACCTTTCTTTTTCATTTGATCTGCTGTGGCATCGTCCAGTTCGATGGCGTGCTCGACGGTATCAACCCCAGCCTCGACGCAGTTGCGTAAGCCCTCGCCTCCGAACGCGTGGCACGCAGCTTTTTTCTTATGACGATGAGCTTCGTCAACAATGGCGTCGACTTCTTCCTTCGTAAAAGTCGGATCACTCCGCAGCTCGCCGTCGGATTCGAATTCGTAGTCCGCCGTAGAGTGGAACTTGATCCAGTCCGCGCCATAGTGAATCTGCTCGCGGACCGCCTGCCGCGCAGCCCAAGGCCCGTCCACGGTCTGATAGTTTCTGGGCAGGCTTACTTCCGGTGAACCGAGAATTCCTTCACCCGTGGCGACCAGGCCCATGGTCGAGACTTGCATGCGCGGACCTTGAAAAAAGCCCCGGTTAATGGCTTTCTTGATGTCCACATCTGCGTACCCGCCTCCGTGGCTCATCAAATCGCGCAGGGTGGTGAATCCCGCCCGCAAATCCTTCTGTGCGTTGGCAAGTGCAAGGAGTGTCCGATATTCGCGCGTGTCGTTGATCGGGTTGGCGAACGGAGGGCCCCCGGGCTTTATGTCGTCGAGACCGTATCCGAAAACGTGGGTATGTCCGTCGATAAGCCCGGGCAGCACGGTGCTGCCGCCGAGGTCAATTACTTGCGCTCCCGGCGGAATTTGCACGCGATCCGGCGGTCCAACTGCAGTGATTTTGTCCTCCTCGACTAGAATCACCTGGTTTTCGACGGCCTTGCCGGACTTGCTATCAAACAACCGGCCCGCACGAATCGCCGTCACCTGTGTTTGCGCACGTACCGTTGTCGCGGCAAAGCACACCAAGACACAAGCCACAAACCCAAACGTGAAGATCTTCAACCAACCCTCCCCTAAACAATTCCAGCGTTTAATTGCGGTAGACGTCTGTACCCCGCTTATAAAACGTCAAAGACCAATATCTTCGCGGGATCAGTTCCGTGCTGTGGCACCGCAACGAAATAGCGTTTCAACTCGGGCACCAGGCGAGCGGTCCGTGCCAGAGGTCCGGTGGGGATTTGCGCCAAGAGCTTGTATTCATCAGGGCTGGACTGCTGGTAAACGTCCACATTGCCGTCGCAGGCGGCATAAATCCGCTTACTCGCGGGATCGTAAACAGCATCGTCAACGCCTTTGGTGATGGGCAAGGAGGTGATTTCCTTCCCCGACTGCGTATCCAGAACGACCATCGACGCGGTGCGGCAAGCGATGAATAGCCGATGGTTCGTCTCATCGAGGGCCATAGCAACATTGGTTTTGCACTTTGTGACCGGCCAACTGGCAACGATGGCGCGCTTATCGCGGTCGACCACGTCAACCTGGTTTTTAGCTTTGTTGTTCACGTACAGTCTTGGAGTGGAGCTCTCGAGAGTCATGGCTTCGAGCGTTTCTCCTTCAATTTTGATGTCAGCGACTTTCTTTCCCGCCGTTGTATCAACGACGCTCAGCATTGAGTAGGTTTGGTGGACATCGCCACCGCCGTTGTCGATGTAAAGATGCTTTGTCTTCACGTCATACCCGATGGAGTCCGCATCCTCCAGGAGTTTCACTGTGGAGAGCAACTTATAGGTCTTGCCATCGAAAATCTTCAAGTCGCCAGCCTCGCCATCCGTAACGTAAATTCGATCGAGGTCCTCGCGATACAGCACGGCATGCGGTTTCTCTATTCCACTGATGGTGTGAATCGGTTTGCCACTCTTTAATTCAAAAACCCGAACAGACTTTGAGCCCTCCGGCGTGGCAAACAGCCGATTACCCGTCAGGTCAACACCAAAATGATCGAATTGCCCCTTAGCGTCGGGCGGAAGCGTTATGGTTTGGGCAAGTTTGAGCGGAGCGTCCTGAGCTTTCGCTGAAATCACAAGTAAACCGAGAACGGCCGCCAAAATAGAATACCGTTTCTTCATTTTCTCTCCTGAGGGTTGAATAGGCTGATCTGCGATATTTCCCAGGCAGAGCATAATTCATCAAACGGCCACTTAGCTTAAACGAAGATTAATTTCTGTTTAGTTCGTCAAGTCCGAGGGCCGGTTGAAGTAGATTGGCGACACGGCACGGAAACTACGGCATCCTTTCACCTGAAAATTCAGACTGAAAGGAAGTTTGCGGAAAAACTTCTGTTCTCGTTTTTAAGTGCGAGAGGAGCACGGTTTATGAAATCAACGCGACTCGTCATCCTGGGATCAATCGTTTTGCTCGTCGGCATTGCCCAGACCCGGGCGAAGGATAATCCGCCGTTGAAGCTTGCGGAAACAATCGCGCTGCCCGGCCTCAAGGACGGCGACTTTGATCATTTCGCTCTCGATCTGGAAGGTCATCGTCTATTTCTCACCGGCGAGGAGAATGACAAGGTTCTGGTTTTCGACACCTCTACGAACAAGCTTATTCACACGATTGAGGAGTCGAAAGCGCCGCACGCCATTCTTTACCGCGGCGACCTTAAGAAACTTTTCGTCGTCGAGGGGGATGCATCGGCGGTCAAGGTGTACGACGGCGAGAGCTACAAGCCCACAGATGAGATTAAGGTTTCCATCGACGCGGACTCCATCGCATACGACGCCGCAACGCATTACCTTTATGTGGTTAACGGCGGCAGGGAAGCGCACACGCCCTATTCATTGATCAGCGTCATTGATACGAGTGCGTCCAAAAAAGTGCGCGACATCAAAATCGACTCAAATCATGTTGAAGCCCTGGTGTTGGAAAAATCCGGTCCGCGCATGTTCATGAACATTACGGGCAAGAACGCGGTAGGGGTTATGGACCGCAACAAGTCGGCGCTCAAGGCCACTTGGCCTCTCCCAGACGGCGATAAGTTGAATGTGGCGATGGCGTTCGACGAAACGGATCATCGCCTTTTCGTGGTCACCAGAAATCCCGGCAAGCTAATCGTGCTGAATTCAGATACGGGCAAGGTTGTGACCAGCCTTCCGGCGGTGGGCATGGTCGACGATATGGCTTACGATGCCAAGCAAAAGCGCATTTACGTTGCGGGGGACCAATTCGTGGACGTCTTCTATCAGAAGGACCCGGATCAATATGAACGTGTGGGCAGAATCCCCGGCAGCTTCCGTGCGAAAACAGGCATTCTGGTCCCCGAACTAAACCGCTACTATCTGGCTGTGCCTCATCACGAGAATCACGAAGCCGAAGTCAGAGTCTATGACGTGCAGCCCTGATAAGGTCGAATTTGTGGCCGTAGTTCGAGGCCGGTAGCTCATTTAACGTTTCGGTGAATAGATGCTAAGGCGAGATTTCGGGAAAGCCTCTCTAGGCATGGCGGCTTCGAGTGCGCTTTCTGTGTTTCCAAAGAGAGCGGAGTCATCCGGCAACGATTTCCCAAAGACTCCTGGATTAACTGCCCATGTGGGCCGATTCGTCACGACGACGACCTACGAACAGATTCCCAAAGAGGTAATCGAATTGGGCAAAAAGTCGATCCTCGACGGCCTGGGCTTGGCGCTGGCTGGCTCGCGCGCGGAAACTGGATCGATTTCGCGGAAATTCGTCGAGCAAAGCGGCGTTTGCGACGGGAAAGCGACCATCATTGGTTCGGCACAAAAGACCTCTCCACGTTTCGCGGCGCTGGTGAACGGCATTTCCATTCACGCTGACGATTTCGACGATACGCAGCTTGCGGCCGCAAAAGACAGAGTATACGGTCTGCTTATGCACCCCACGGTCCCGGTGCTGCCCGCGATTTTCGCTCTCGCGGAGCAACGCACAGTCGGCGGAAAAGAATGGATGCTGGCTTATCACCTTGGCGCCGAGGTGGAATGCAAAATAGCGGAAGCCATTGCGCCGCGGCACTATCAGGATGGATTTCACACCACCGGCACGTGTGGACCATTCGGTTCCGCGGCGGCATGTGCCAAGCTGCTCAAGTTTGATCTTCTAAAAACGCAGAAGGCGTTTGGTTTGGCTGCCAGCCAGTCTGCCGGACTTCGCGAAAACTTCGGCACTATGACGAAACCTTTCCAGGCTGGGCACGCGGCGGAGAGCGGCCTGGTTTCTGCGGAACTGGTGGAGCTGGGGTGGACCGCGGCGGAGCAAATCCTCGAAGCGGATAGAGGCTTCTTACGCGCCGCTGGTGGTTCTTACGACCCTTCAACAATCATGGACCGCCTGGGAAACCCGTGGACCTTTGCCTCGCCCGGTGTTTCACTAAAGCCTTACCCTTCCGGGTCTCTGACGCATCCAGCGATGACCGAGCTTGCACGCTTGATCGACGTCCATAAAATACAGGCGGCACAGGTGGAAAAGGTTGATGTTGGTGCGAATCACAACATGACCACCACCCTTCTCCATCACCAGCCCAAAACCGGACTCGAGGCAAAATTCAGCATGGAATTCTGTATGGCGATTCTTTTGTTGGAGCACAAGGCGGGTTTGGGCCAATTTTCGGATAAGGTAGTTCAACGCCCCGACGTCCAGGGGATGATCCGCAAGATCAATTTTTACGTCGATCCCGAGGCCGAAAGCGCTGGCTACGACAAAATGACCTCGATCCTGAAAATTCATCTGACGGATGGCAGGACGATCAGTGGCCGGGCCGATTTTGGCAAAGGCAGTCCGGCAAACCCCATGAGCTTCGACGAGGCTGCAGCGAAGTTCCGCGGATGCGCGGAATTCGCCGAATGGCCAAAAGCAAAGACGGAACAGATCATCGCGTTCACAAAATCACTGGAGGCTGCTCCCGATGTGTCTGCTCTGTCTCCGCTCTTGTCAGCGTAAGCAAGGCAAATAGAACGGATGAAAACATTCAACATCGCAGTAATCGCGGGAGACGGCATCGGGAAAGAAGTTGTTCCCGAAGGCATTCGCGTGCTTGAAGCGGCGGGACAGCGTTTCGGTTTTCGCTTGCAGTGCCATGCGTTCGACTGGAGCTGCGAGACCTATGTACAAACCGGCAAGATGATGCCGGACGACGGCCTACGTCAACTACGGCCCTTCGATGCAATCTTCCTGGGCGCCGTTGGCCATCCCAATGTCCCAGATCACGTCTCGCTCTGGGGTCTTCTGATCCCCATCCGGCGTACTTTCCGGCAATACGTCAACCTGCGCCCGGTACGGCTTTTCGAAGGAATCGAATCGCCTCTGAAGAAGTGGAAGCCTGGCCAGATCGATTTCACCATCGTGCGCGAGAATAATGAGGGCGAATACTCGAACATTGGCGGACGCCTCTATGAAGGTACAGACGATGAGATGGCCGTGCAGCAAACGGTATTCACGCGCCGCGGCGTGAATCGCGTGTTGCGCTTTGCCTTTGAATTGGCGCGAAAGCGAAAGAAACATCTAACGTCGGCCACAAAGTCCAACGGGATCATTCACACGATGCCGTTCTGGGATGAGTGTTTTCGTTCTATGGCCGTGGAGTTTCCGGACATCCGCACTGACCAGTTTCACATCGATATCTTGACAGCCCATTTTGTGCGCAACCCGGATTGGTTCGATGTCGTCGTCGGATCTAATCTATTCGGCGACATCCTGTCGGATCTTGGTCCCGCGGTGGTGGGCTCGATTGGGATTGCTCCCTCCGCCAATCTCAATCCCGAAAAGGAGTTCCCGTCCATGTTTGAGCCGGTTCATGGCTCTGCTCCGGACATCGCTGGGAAGGGAATTGCCAATCCCATTGGCCAGATTTGGTCCGGGGCAATGATGCTGCGGCATCTAGGCTTGGCGGAGGCCGCGGATGCAATTGAGGATTCCATTACGGACGTTTTGGCGAAGGGGAAGGTGCAGACTCCGGATATCGGAGGCAGAGCCTCGACAAAGGACTTGGGTTCAGCAATTGCGTCGCAGGTGAGCCGGAAGTAATGCATGGCCGTTGCAGGGACAAGGAGAAGGATGACGATGAAAGGCGACCCAAGTGATGATGACAAAGAGCCGATCGGGCGCCCCTCTCTGACGCGGCGCGACCTTTTTGAATTCGCCGGCTTGGTGATCGCCACCGCCGCTTTCCCGCTTGAGACGTCTCTCCGCGCAGCATCACCTCTTGGCGCCAGCTCCCAGCAAAAAGCCAGTTCGATCATGGAGACGCTCAGCGCCTACATGAGTGAAGCTCGCGGCCGGGCCCTGCCGGAGGAAGTAGCGGAAAAGGCGAAACAACACATTCTCGACACTCTCGCCGCGATGATTTCAGGGTCCGAGTTGCCTCCGGGGCGCACCGCACTCCAGTTTGCGCGTGACTACTGCGGCAAGGAGGTGGCCACCGTGGTCGCCTCGAATTTCTCATGCGGACCGATCGAAGCCGCGCTTACCAACGGCATGCTCGCCCACGCCGACGAGACCGACGATTCCCACTCTCCGTCGCAGTCTCATCCGGGTTGTGCCGTTGTTCCTGCCGCTCTCGCAGTTGGCGAACGGTTTGCTATTAGCGGAGAACATTTTCTGCGCGCAGTCGCTCTTGGTTATGATATCGGGCCCCGCTTCACGGTTACCTTAGGTGGCCAGCGCTTTGAGGCCGAGAGCCACTGGAGCACGCACAGTATTTCTCCCCTCTTCGGCGCCGCCGCAGCCGCAAGTTGCGCGGCGAGCTTGAACGCTCAGCAGATGCGATGGATGCTCGGCTACACCGCGCATCAATCCTCCGGATTGGGAGCATGGAATCGCGACACCGAACATGTGCAGAAAGCCTTTCACTTCGGCGGCATGACGGCACGTAGCGGCGTTACTTCAGCGTTGCTCGTTCAGGCGGGCTGGACCGGCGTCGACGACATCCTCTCGGGCAAAGACAACTTTTTCGCCGCGTACAATCCGCATGCTGATCCCGCCGGATTGATCGACAAACTAGGAGAGCGCTACGAAGTAGTCCGCACAAACATCAAGAAATGGCCGGTGGGCTCGCCAATCCAAGCGGCGCTCGACGCGATGGAAATCCTGCGCAAGCAAAAGGCTTTTGATGCCGGTCAGGTAAAACAAGTGTCAGTGCAGCTTGCCACGGATGAAGCGGCCATCGTGAACAACCGCGAAATCCCCGACATCTGCATCCAACACATGGTCGCGGTGATGTTGCTGGATAAAACGGTCTCATTTGTTTCCGCGCATGATAAAGAGCGGCTAAAAGATCCTGCAACCCTCCGCGAGCGCGCGAAAGTGCAGCTCATTCCGGATCAGGAATTGGAGCGGCTCATGCCTCTGCGCGTCGCCATCGTCAATCTCACCTTAGAGGATGGATCTCGTCTCACGCAGCGCGTCGACAATGTTCGTGGGACTTCTGAAAATCCGATGACCCGCGACGAGATCGTCGCGAAGGCCAGAGATCTCATAGCGCCTGTACTTGGCACGGCCAGCTGTTCAACTTTGATCGAGAGAGTATTCCACCTGGAAACACTAAGCGACATTCGCGAGCTTCGTCCGCTTTTGCAACGCAACTGAATGCATTCCACGATCGTTCCTGGGAAGAAAGGTCTTTCTTGAGAATTGTCGACATTCGCGAGACTGTCGTACCAATCAAATCGCAGATTCGCAACGCCTTCATTGATTTCAGCCAAATGACCGTCAGCGTTCTTGCGCTGGTTACCGACGTGCTTCGCGACGGAAAGCCCGTGGTCGGTTTTGGTTTCAACTCCAACGGCCGTTATGCGCCGAGCGGGCTCCTGCGCGATCGCTTCATTCCTCGTCTAAAAGCCGCGAACTCTCGCGCGCTGCTCAACGATGCTGGAGACAACTTCGAGCCGGCGCGAGTTTGGGATGTTCTCATGCGCAATGAGAAACCTGGTGGCCACGGCGAACGCTCCGTCGCTGTTGGCGTGGTGGATATGGCGGTGTGGGACGCCGTCGCGAAAATGGCCGGCGTTCCGCTCTATCGGCTGCTCGCCGATCGATATCGTGGTGGCGTGGTCGATGCGAAGGTCTTCGTTTACGCCGCCGGAGGCTACTACTATCCCGAGAAAGATTTGACGGCCCTTCAGAATGAAATGTCAGGCTACCTCGGTCTTGGTTATTCCGTAGTGAAGATCAAGATCGGTGGAGCGCCGCTGGCCGAGGATCTGCGTCGCATCGAGGCGGTCCTTAAAATCTTGAAGACTCCCGATCAACTCGCCGTGGACGCCAATGGACGCTTCGACCTCGATACTGCCATTGCGTATGCTCGCGCGCTTGCTCCTTACAAACTACGCTGGTACGAAGAACCGGGCGACCCTCTCGATTACGATCTGCAAGCGAAGCTCGCTCCGCACTACGCAGGACCCATGGCCACCGGCGAAAATCTCTTTTCGATGCAAGACGCACGCAATCTCATCCGCTACGCAGGTCTGCGTTCCGATCGTGACGTTCTGCAATTCGACTGCGCGCTAAGCTATGGCCTGGTCGAATATCTTCGCATCCTCGACATGCTGAAAGAACATGATTGGTCGCCTACGCGTTGCATTCCACACGGCGGACACCAAATGTCTTTGAACATCGCTGCGGGATTAGGACTGGGAGGCAACGAATCTTATCCGGGTATCTTTCAGCCATTTGGCGGATTTGCCGACGGCATTCCAGTCGAAAACAGCTATGTCCGCTTGCCAGATATTCCAGGCATTGGCTTTGAAGCCAAAAATGAGTTGTTCGGCGTAATGAAGGGATTGATCGAGTCGTAGTCTGTGTCCACTGATGAGAACAGCACTGCCATTAACAAAAATTAAGGCTGATTTCAGGTATCCCGCCCATTCCTGGCATACCTTCCTCGCGTGTCGTGCGGCGCCGCTGGACCGTTCACATCAAGCACCTCGGATACGACAAACATGAGCCATGCAGAAGAACGTAGCTGTAAAACGAAAGATCGCATACAGGTAACTCGCAGGCGCTTGATTCAGCTCAGCGGCATGTCCACAATCCTCGCCGCCATTCCGCCGGGTCTCGCTAGGGCTGCCTCCTTGTTACATCCTGAAGAGACCGCCCAAGGTGTTAGCCCCATCATGCAGCAGCTCAGTGCCTACATGGCTTCGGCCGGCACTCGCGCGCTGCCGGATGAGGTCACCGGAAAGGCCAAGGAACACATCCTGGACACTTTCGCGGCGATGATTTCAGGCTCTGGCTTGCCTCCTGGGCGCGCTGCCATCGAGTTTGCCCGCGGCTACGGCGGGAAGGAGGTCGCCACCGTCGTAGCCTCTAACATTGTGTGCGGCCCAATCGAGGCCGCTTTCGCCAACGGTGTGCTCGCGCATTCGGACGAAACCGACGACTCGCATGGCCCGTCCCGCTCGCATCCTGGAGTTTCCGTTGTTCCCGCGGGTTTTGCCGTCGGCGAGCAATTTTCGATCACGGGCGAGCACCTCATACGCGCGGTCACTCTCGGGTATGACGTCGGCTCGCGCATCACGATGAGTATGGGTGGACCCGCCTACCAGGCAGCAACTCACCGCAGTACGCACGGCACTGCCGCGGTCTTTGGAGCCGGGGCCGCCGCCGGCTGCGCCGCCGGTCTAAACGCGGAGAAGATGCGATTGCTGCTCGACTACACTGCGCAGCAAACGTCAGGCATCGGAGCCTGGTCTCGCGATGCTGAACATATGGAGAAGGCATTCCTCTTTGCAGGGAAGCCCGCTGCCGGCGCAGTCCTGGCCGCTTCCTTGATTCAGTCCGGATGGAGCGGCGTACAAGATGTCTTCTCAGGTCCCGACAATTTTTTCGAGGCTCTCGCGCCTCGCGAAAATGGCGCCATCAAGGCCGATCCCGCTCTGTTGGTGGACAAGCTGGGCGAGCGATATGAGATAACCCGAACCAACATAAAGAAATGGACTGTAGGTTCTCCGATTCAGGCGCCGCTCGACGCTCTCGCCGGTTTCTTCAAGCAGCGCTCATTCTCCGCTGACGATGTGACTAAAGTTATCGTCCGCATCGCGACCGACGAAGCAAACACCGTCAGCAATCGCGACATGCCTGACATCTGCATGCAACATATGGTTGCGATCATGCTCCTCGACAAGACGGTCACTTTCCGCTCGGTACACGATCGAGCCCGGATGAAGGATCCTGCGGTCCTTCGGCAGCGCGCAAAGGTGGACGTCGTTGCCGATCCGCGCATTGACGCACGCCGCCCGCGACGTGAAGCGATAGTCGAACTGACCCTTGCCGATGGCACACAACTTAACGAATGGGTGCGTGATGTCCGCGGCACCGCCGAAAATCCTATGAGTCGCGAAGAGGTTGCGGACAAAGCGCGCGATCTCATCGCGCCCGTGCTCGGAACCGAAGTGTGCTCGAAGCTCATCGGCAAGCTGTTGGCTCTGGAAACTCTGCGCGATGTCCACGAGCTGCGGCCGGTCCTTCAAAGGAGTTGATCGAATCGATGCTGGCCCCCACCGTCCCCGAAGCTGCAACAACTTTGGAGCGCAAGAAACCGTTCTATACCGGCCTTTCGTTCCAAGTGCTGGCCGGCGTCGCGATCGCGATTGCTCTGGGTTATGTCAGCCCGGCTACGGCCGTCGCCATGAAGCCGCTGGGAGACGCTTTCATCCGCTTGATTACGATGATCATCACTCTGGTGATCTTCTGCACTTTGGTCACCGGAATTGCCGGCATGGAGGACATGAAAAAAGTCGGCCGCGTCGGCGGAAAAGCCCTCCTCTATTTCGAAGTAGTCTCGACACTAGCTCTGCTCATAGGACTCGCCGTCGGCAATCTAGTACATCCAGGCGGCGGCTTTAATGCTGATCCCGCGACGCTGGACGCCAGGGCTGTCGCCGAATATGCGGGGCAAGCCAAAGCGCAAAAAGTGACCGAATTCCTCGTCCACATCATTCCGAACACTGTCGTGGACGCGTTTACAAGGGGAGACATCCTCCAGGTCTTGTTTGTGTCTCTTCTTTTCGGGTTCGCTTTGTCGATGGCGGGTCCGCGCTGCAAACCTCTCGTCGACTTCTTGGAGGCCTTCACCCGCGCCGTTTTCGGCGTAGTGGCGATCTTGATGCGCTTCGCCCCGATTGGAGCCTTTGGCGCCATGGCGTTCACTATCGGCAAGTACGGTCTGGCGTCTCTAGGTCCTCTCGTCAAGTTGATGCTGACGCTGTACATCACATCGCTCTTCTTCGTAATCATCGTGCTCGGCGGGATCGCTCGGGTAGCGGGCTTTGGAATTTTCCGTTTCCTCTGGTATCTGCGCGAAGAAATTCTCCTGGTGCTAGCCACGAGTTCTTCGGAACCTGCGCTGCCCGCGCTGATGGTCAAGCTCGAAAGGCTCGGATGCTCCAAAGCGCTTGTCGGTCTGGTTGTCCCAACGGGTTACACGTTCAATGCTGACGGCACAAGCCTTTATATGACTCTCGCCGCATTGTTTGTGGCGCAGGCCACCAACACACATCTAACGCTCTTGCAGCAATTCACGATTTTAGGTGTCGCCCTACTTACGTCCAAGGGTGCCAGCGGTGTGCAAGGCGCGGCATTCATCGCGCTCGTCGCGACTATGATGGTCATTCCGACCATACCCGTTGCCGGAATGGCGCTCATCCTTGGCATTGATCGCTTTCTCAGCATGTGCCGTGCTGTCGTCAACATGATTGGCAATGCCGTGGCAACTCTGGTTGTAGCTCGCTGGGAAAACGAACTCGATAGCGAGGGTTTGCAACGGAATCTTGTGGAACAAGGGGCGGGAAAACCCTAGGTCCAATATCTGAGGTTGAAGAAGTTTTCACTTCTTCGTGTGATTTAGCCTTGATTCGTTGAGAAGATCCCCTAGTCTTTGCTTTGTGTATACGCCGCCAGCGATGATCTCAGCTCCCTGAGTCATGATTTCCGCGAGAGCGGTCTCGCCAATTCCGTCTATGAATGTCACGTTGCTCAATTCGACGATGCATTTGCGCCCATTACGTTCTTGGCGTTTTTCTCTCCATAGAGAACTCAGTTCGGCGGCCCACGGACCAACCAAGCGGCCCTCGAGAGACCATCTCTGCTCGTCGGGGAAATCGGTAATGGTGATTCTTAGCACTGCTGTCTCTCTCCTGCCTGTCACGCGCTGCCGATCTAAGGCACCACGAACAAACGCCTTTACTGTCGGAACATTTTTGTTCACGTCTGATAGGGAGCACGTCTTCTACCACACTCAACCGATCAGTCGCATCACGCAAATGCTTGAAGAGAGAAGAAATACTGAAACCACAAGGAGTCACGGGTAGGAATGTCGAATTGCAACGCGTCGATACATCGACTGCAGCTAGGATCTTTGGTCACTTTGTTGCGGACGGATTCCGAGCCTGCGCATTTTGTATATCAAAGTGGTCCGCGGGATTCCCATCCGTGCGGCGGCACCGTTCAATCCACCGAGCACCCAACGTGCTTCGCGCAAGACTTGCACGATATGCTCGCGCTGCGCATCGTCCAATGAGTTGCTTGTCCTTGTTGTGTTTGGCGTGAAAGCGGCTGGTGCGGGCGTAACTTTCAGTTCAGCGATGGGCGGCTGAAGCACAGTCCCTTTAGAGAGAATCACGGCGCGCTCGATGAAATTTTGCAGTTCGCGGATGTTTCCCGGCCATTCATATTTCGTGAGCGCATGCATGGCATCAGCGGGGATGGTGTCGATGGGTTTGTTCATTTGCTTCGCGTATTTTTCCGCGAAGTAGCGAACCAAATCAGGAATGTCCCCTCGCCTCTCGCGAAGGGGGGGCAGCATCAGGGGAAATACATTTAGCCGATAAAAGAGATCAGCGCGAAATTTTCCTTCCTGGACCATCTTCTCCAGATTTCGGTGTGTCGCCGCGACGATCCGTACGTCCACCTTGATAGAGCGGGTGCTCCCCAGTCTCTCGAACTCCTGTTCTTGCAGCACGCGCAGCAGCTTGGACTGAAGCTCCAGAGGAATGTCGCCGATTTCATCTAGGAAGAGCGTCCCTCCGTTCGCAAGCTCGAAACGGCCGATTCTGCGCTCTATCGCGCCGGTAAATGCTCCCTTTTCATGTCCGAAAAGCTCGCTCTCCAGCAATCCCAGAGGAATAGCGGCGCAGTTTAGCTTCACAAATGTGCGATCTTTCCTTGGGCTCAGCTTATGGACGGCGCGACCGATCATTTCCTTTCCGGTCCCGGTTTCGCCGTAGATCAGTACCGTCGAACCAGTGGGTGCTACAGTTTCGACCTGTTTCAATGCTCGTTTCAGAGCGGTGCTGGAGCCGACAACCTCCTGAAATCTATGCTCGGAGCCGATTTCATCGAGGAGGTAGAGACGTTCCTCTGCGAGCTGTTGTCGCGATTCATTCACGTTGCGATATTCAAGGGCATTTTCGAGCGCGATCGCGACCTGGTTTGCCGCTTGCACCAGGAAGTCGACATCCCGAACACTGAAGGCATTCTCGCGGCGGTCAAGAAGATGTAACACACCTAGTTTGCGCTCTCCCCGAACGATCGGAAGAAAGCAGCCGGATTGGAACGCCTCCTCCGCGTTTGTTTGTGAGGCGACCGGGCCAAGATCCGATGGCGGAGAGCCCCAACAGAAAGGCTTCCCGCTTTCGAAAGCCCGACCGGGGCTTGTATCGGCGATCGGCAGCACCATTTCGTTGACCATGAAGCCGCGTCCATCAGGGAAGTCCAGCCCGTGAATCCGCAGCTCCGGCTTTTCCTTTTCGGGCAACGACAAGCATACGGCGTCACATTGCATGGCACGGCGAACGCTTGTCGGTATGGCCTGGAAAAGTTGATTCACGTCCAAATTCGAAACCACCGCATTATTCAAGTCCAGTAGGAGCTTGAGCCGGTCACGTTCATGCGAGAGTTCTCGGTGAAGCGCGAGAATGGATTCATAGTTCAACGAATTCTCCACCGCTACAGCCACTTGTTTGGCAAGGAGCTGCAAGATGTCGAGATCCCCTTCCGTATATGCTCCAGGCCGGTTGGCGCCAAAATGCAGGGCCCCGAGGGGCCGCCACGCTGTTGTTAACGGGACCACACAGCTTGACCGAACTCCATGCGCCTGAATCAATTTGATAACGGTGTTGAAGCGAGTTTCATGCTCCGTATCGGAAATGATCAGCGGTTGTTGCGTGCGCCAGACGACCGCCGCCATGGATTCCTCCATCGAGAACTCCATGCCGGCTTTGATGGGGGAGTCGGTCCCACTGTCAAGCGCATGAATTCGCATGACGTTGCGATCCGGATCAAAAAGCGATACGGCGAGAAAATCGAAGTCAACCAGGGGTCGAAGGCCTGTGACGAGGGCGTGGAAAAAATCCGCGAGAGTCGTGTGAGATCCGATCGCACGCGAGACTTCCAACAAAGTACCGTATTCCCTGGCCTCGCTTTCGGTCAGCACTTTGTCACGCAGATCTAGCGCTTCCATTTTTGTGTGTGGTCCCACTTATGTTTAGATTCGAATCCGCAAATAATAGGTACGTCTAGCGGCAACCTCAATTGATGCTAACTCTCCTGCGGGAACAGAGTCCGTTCTTTACAGCATCCTCGTTGTAAGAACCGTGTCGGAGTACAGAAGGTTGGATTTCCGACGATTTCGACAGTTCGACACTCAATCCGCAAGGGGCAGGTGCTCGCGCTAAGTTGGCAAAAACACGTGATTTAGAAGATGTCGTGGCTTTGGCTATTGCGATGCCTTTACAGTCGCCCGAAGGTTAGGAGGAAGAATAAAATGAAAACGAACAAAGCGTATTTTCTCATTGGTTTGATCATCGCATCAGCTCTGTTTTTCGAGGTCGCAGCCCATGCCGACGAGTACGACTTAACGACGAAACTTACGTTTAGTCAGCCCGTCCAAATCCCAGGCAAAGTGCTGCCTGCCGGGTCTTACCTATTCAAGTTGGCCAACACGAATGACCGGCACATTGTGCAGGTCTTCAATTCAGACGGAATCGTCTTATATGCCACGCTCATGGCGATTCCCACAGAACGCCGGGAGCCAACTGGGGACTCTGTCGTCACTTTCGCCGAACAGGGAGATGGACAACCGGAAGCTCTTGTAAAGTGGTTTTATCCTGGAGAGACAACCGGCAACGAGTTCGTCTATTCCAAGCAAGTAGAGAAACAGCTAGCCCAAGACAAGCAGCAAACCGTCGAGGTTGGCGACTAAGAGCATGGCGTGCATTCCCAGCCAGCGTGCATTTCCTTCACCCAGTCGTTTGGGCTGGGTGAAGGGGCGGTAGAGTAAGTGAACGAAGGAGCGAAGGTAAGAGGAGGATGTTATGAAAGTTCGGAGCCGATTAGCATTTCTGGTAGCAGCACTCGTGGTCACGTCCGCCAGTGCATGGGCGAACATCACCACGGATTACGATCACAAGGTAGACTTTGCCCACTACAAAACGTATTCCTGGGGAAACATCAAGACACCCGACAGTCTTTGGGATAACCGAATAAGGCAAGCGGTAGACGGCCAACTCGCCGCCAGAGGTTTGACGCAAGTTCCTTCAGGTGGAGATGTCGTCGTGACCGCTCGCGACGCAGTACACAACCAGGAACAGCTCAACACTTTTTACGACAACTTTGGCGGGGGCCGGCGATTTGGTGGCGGGTTTGGAACGTCAACCACGAACGTTGACACCTATAAGGTCGGAACGCTCATCATCGACGTCATTGACGCCCAGACTAAGAATCTCGTTTGGCGCGGCGCCGCAACCGACACGCTTGCGAGCAAGCCTGATAAGAACATCAAGGCTCTCGACAAGAACGTGCAGAAAATGTTCCAGCATTTTCCCCCGAGCCCCAATCACGCCTAAGTCTGTGTAAGATGAACGGTGTATTCGTTTCCCCGGTACGGGGGAACGAATACATCAGTGTTCTGATGTTAGCGATCTTGTCTGACCCCACCTTGATTTTCCCGCATAATTCCGATCGACTCCCCAGAGTAACGAAAGCTTGGCCCCCTTGGGGTGATTTCTGTATCTTCCCGGCGGAGATTCTGCATGGGATGTTTTTCTAAGGGCAGCAATTTTTTTACTGCCCAGTACTCGCGTTCGGCACGCTTCGTGACGCTAAGCTATTAAGAACTCGTCATTTAATATTCGTGGCCACCGGTTTGCTGCCTATCTGCCAAGCGCCCGCATAACTCTGAAAAGCGATTGGAGGACCGATTCGAAAAGACTAGGAATGAAGCGCGCTTGAACTGCTCGCCGCTTTGCGGCCATTGCGCATATCGCAACGGAACGCGAAGCTTGAAGAAGAATTCCAGCCGTCGCGAAGTAATCCAGCCAAACGGCCTAGCGTTTCCTCCCAGCCTAAAAAAACGTCGAGGAGGTCAGTACACAATGCGATTCTTCGCTACAAACAGGTGCCGGGCGATTATTTTGTGCGGCACATTGTTCGCTTTCGGCGGAATGACGCAGAAGCTGAATGCGCAAGACGGACAGGTCAGCAGCCGATCGGAAATGGCTCTATTCGATTCGTTTCTCGACGCACATGCCGATTTGGATGCGCAGCTTCGAGCAAATCCGTCACTTTTGATTAACGGGGAATATCTGGAAGCTCATCCTCAACTTCAAGCCTTCTTAAATCAGCATCCCCAAGTTCAGACACAGATTAGGCAGAATCCATCCTATTTCATGGAGCGAGCGAAACGGTTTGACGCGAACGAACCTGGACGCAGGGCGAACCCAAATCCGGACCTGACGCGGCAGCAAGTGGCGATCATGGACCAGTTCATGGACAAGAACCCGGAAATCGGCCGGGATCTGTGGCGCAACCCATCGCTGGTGAACAATGCCGAATACCTGGAGGCTCATCCGCAGTTGCAGGCGTTTCTGAACCAACACCCGAACGTGAAGGAAGAGTTTTCGGAAAATCCACGCTTCTTCATGAACCAGGAGAATGGATTTGAGCACCAGGAAAGCAGCCGCAGGCCGAACCCGAATCCAGACCTGACGCGCAAGCAAGTGGCGATCATGGATCAGTTCCTGGACAAGAATCCGGAGATTGGCCGGGATCTATGGCGCAACCCATCGCTGGTCACCAATGCGGAATATCTTGAGGCTCATCCGCAATTGCAGACATTTCTGAACCAACATCCGAACGTGAAGGAAGAGTTTGCGGAGAACCCCCGCTACTTCATGAACCAGGAGAATGGATTTGAGCATCAAGAACGGAGTCGCGGAGACCGAGATCGCGACATCGATCGGGATGCCGGCAATACTCGACGCGATCGAGACTTCGACCGTGATCGGGACCGTGACGCTGATCGTGACCGCGACGCAAACCGCAGCCGCGACTTCGACCGTCGTGCGAATCCTGATGTGAACAACCATGAAGCGGCCTCATTGGACCAGTTTCTGGATCGACATCAGGACATCGCCAAATCGCTCGAAAAGAAACCCGAACTCATCAACGACCGTGGCTACTTGAAACGTCATAAGGATCTCGACGAGTTCCTTAGCGAACATCCCGCGATCCATCAGGAAGTGCGGGAAAATCCGTCTTCGTTCATGCGCAGGGAGAATCAATTCGAAGCGCGGAACACCGATCGCGACCGGAACTTCTCTGATCGTGACCGAGATAGAACTGGAGACCGCGACGTGGATCGCGCTGACGTGGACCGCGGTAGAGTCAGCAACCGCGATCGCGACATGGATGCAGACCTGAACAAGAAGGAACTGCAGGAAATGGATCACTTCCTTGACAAGCACAAGAATATCGACAAGGACCTGCAGAAAAACCCTTCACTCGTTAACGACCATGATTATCTGAAGCGCCACAAACCACTTGAAAATTTCCTTTCGAAGAACCCGCAGGTTGGACAGGAAATTCGAGAACATCCGTCGGCGTTCATGCAGAAGGAAGCAAGGTTGCAGGAGCGAAACCACCGCATGAACAACCGTCAACCTGCGACAAAACCTAAGAGCAAGGTGGAAGAGAAGGAGCAGATGCATACCGCGACACCCCACTGACGATTCAGTCGGGTGAAGCGAAGATGGGGAGGCCCGGTCACCGGCCTCCCAATTTCCTCCCGCCCAATAACGGTAGGTCCATCCCCAAGCCCGCTTATTTGTTCCAATTCGCGAGGAGGACATCGTGCGACTTTCAAATTGCAGCGCTACGGATTCATGGCTGTTCAAGGCTCTGGTCGTTTGCGGAATGTGTCTGGCTTTTGCGGCCGGGCTTAAAGCGCAAGCCACACCGGCCGGCGAGGATCATGGTTTCACTTTTTTTGAAGAATTTCGCGGCAGCACCAGCGACCAAGGTCAGTTCACGATTTTAGACACCAGCATCGGCTACGATTTCAACCGCCATGTGGGTATCGATGTCGGTGTTCCTTACTATTTCTTCCGTGCGACGCCTAATCTTGTCCCCGGCGAAAAGCATTTCTGGGATAACGCCGTGGGGGATCCCTACGCGGACGTGCGGCTCACATTTGAGAACCGCGTTTTGAACTACGCCACCGTGGTCACGCTGGCCGTGCCCGTTGCCGAAACCGGCGCGTTCAGCACCGGACGGCTTGGCGTCAATTGGTTCAACCATTTCGATCGCCCCATCGGCCCTTTTACTCCGTATGTTAACGTTGGGATTTCAAACGGACTCCTGGACACGCGGCTGATCTCGCAGCCGTTCATGATCTTTGATTCGTTTCGGTCCCTTGGCTTTCTGGCCGATGCGGAGGGCGGATTGACTCTAAAGCTTGCGAGGCGTGTGGCCGTCGGCGGCTCTTATTACGCACTGGAGCCTTCCGGCTCGCAGAAGCTGTACTCTGCCAACGGTATCAGAAACTTTTTCCTTCTGCCGAACGGAACTACCGGTTCGGTTGGTGATTTTACTCACGATCGCGGATATTCCACGTTTATCAGATTCAATCCAACCAGATTTATGTACATCGAGCCGGCCTACGTTCACAGTTTGAAGTTCAACCAAGACGCTGCAACGGTAACGGTCGGCTTTGACTTGAGAGCGTTGTTCAGTGGCAGGCACTAGCGTGAATTTTGCAAGCGTATAATTCAGCCGCAGTCATTTCGGGGCCTTGGGATTCGGCACAAACTGATATCCCAGGCCCCGAACTGTTATTAGATGGCGCGGTTTGGAGGGCTCGCGTTCGATGTACCGTCGGAGCCGCACGATGAAATTATCAATCGCGCGTGTATCCGTATCTTCGTGGAGGTTCCAGACATTTTGCAAAATGGCTTTGCGGGAAACGGGCTTGCCACTGTTTCGTATCAAATACCGCAGAAGCTCCGCCTCCATCAAAGTAAGTTGAAATACCTGCCCCCCGCCGCGGAGTTGCAGGTTCTCAAAATCAAGCGTTCGGTCATCGAAGTGGAACACATCCGCGGGCTGTGTCGGCGCTGGCTCCGCTTGCTCGGCATTTGAGGAGCGCAGCCAGTTCTTGCGGCGTAGGAGACTTTCCACCCGCGCTAACAAAATGGCGAGGTCAAACGGCTTCGGCAGATAGTCGTCCGCGCCGGCCTCGAACCCTTGAAGGACATCCTCCGGCCGAGTGCGCGCGGTCAACATCAGCAAGGGTATATAGTTTTGCGCTTCCCGCAGTTCACGTGCGATCGTAAATCCGTCTTTTCCAGGCAGCATAACGTCGAGTATCAGCGCGTCGAAGGTTTCCTTTTCCTTCAGGAGGAGGTTTAGGGCTTCCTCGCCTCTGTCTGTGACGTGCACGGAATGGCCTTCTGCTTCAAGATTAAAACGGAGTCCTTGCGCAAGGTGGGTTTCGTCTTCCACCACCAAAACTCGGCTCATGCGCGATACACCCGCGGCAGGCGAATCGTAAACGTGCTGCCCAATCCTTCTCCTTGGCTCTCCGCGTAAGCATCGCCTCCATACCGGCGCACTACAGAGCGCACGATGAAGAGCCCAAGGCCCGTGCCCGTTACCTTGCCGCTTACGGAACTCTGGATGCGGTAGAAGCGATTGAAGATGCGCTTGAGTTCGATGCGAGGAATGCCGATTCCCTGGTCGCGTACGCTGAAAAGGATATTATCGATGTCAGGCGTGCGGACATCGACGACGATGTTCTTGTTCTCTCCGGAATACTTAATCGCATTGTCGAGCAGGTTGAAGACTGCGGTGCGCAGTTCCTCGGGATTGCCCATAACCACCAGGTCCTCTGGTGGTTCGGCGCCGAAGCGAAGCGCTTCTGGCTTCAGATTGTGACGCACACGGGCCAGTTCCAACGTGGTGCGCGCCAGCTCAGCGAAGTCCACCTCTTGCCAATTCCGTCGCCGGCTGCCATGACGCGCCTCCCCGGCTTTCAGCACCTGCTCAACCATCCCCAGAAGGCGATCCGAGTCTTCGAGCATGATTCGATAAAAGTCGCGACGCTTCGCCTCGTCGAGCGGGCGACTTTGAAGCGTCTCGAGATACAAGCGTATCGACGTGATCGGCGTCTTTAGTTCGTGGGTCACGGCATTCAAGAAGCTGTCCTGGCGTTCGTTTCGCCGGATCTCCCGCACGATGAAAATTGTGTTAACCACCAGGCCTGCAATAATCACACCAAAGAATATGATGCCCAAAACCAGCGGCACCACTTGCCGCCAATGGAACACAATCCATGTAATGTTCAGGAAAATTGCGAGCGCAACGAGAATAGCGCCCAGCGTAATGAAGAAGGCAATGGCTTTTGTGCGTCTGGTAATACGCATTGCCGCTAGTTTAATTCATTCGAGGGAGCGCGGCACTACGATGCGGATGTTTGGGCTCAATCTCCAGCGGAGCTTGGCACCAAGGCTTCTTCTTCGACCACCGCCCCTGGCGCCATAACCGGATCGGCCGCAAGGCTGGGCGACTCCACGGGTTTCGTCGGTCCGGAAGCTGAAAGCGGCTTCGGTAACTTGATATCCCATGCAAGGCCTAGCGCCTTCAGGGCCGCAATTCCGTACCAGTTCACGTCGATTTCATACCAGGTAAGCCCATGCCTGGCGGCTTGCGGCGCTGCATGGTGATTGTTGTGCCAGCCTTCGCCAAAGGTCAAAATCGCAACCCAGAAACTGTTGGTAGATGTGTCCGAGGTGAGAAACCGCCGCGAACCCCACATATGCGTGGCCGAATTGACCAGCCATGTGGCATGCAGTCCGACAACCGTCCGCAAGAACACGCCCCACAACACGCAAGACCAGCCACCCACCACAAACAGAATAGCGCCGAGGCCGATTAGTGGCGTCCAGTGGTACTTGCTGATCCACATATAAAACTTTTGCTTACGCAAGTCCGGAACATAGGGCAGCAACTCAGCGGTATTCTGGTGCATCGCTTGGCCGGTGATGATCCAACCCATGTGCGCCCACAAGCCGCCGTCATTAGGAGAATGGGGATCGCCCTCTTTGTCTGTATTCTGATGATGGATGCGGTGAGTTGCGACCCAGGCAATAGGGCCACCTTCGAGCGCCATGGTTCCGCAGATCGCCATCCAGTATTCCAGCCATCTCGGAGTCTTGTATCCCCGATGGGTTAGCAGTCGGTGATAAGCCATGCCGATTCCCATGCTTCCTGTGAGCCACCACAGGAAAACCGCAATAGCCAGATTTTTCCAGCTAAACATAAACAGGGCCGCTACGGCGCCTACGTGAAACATCAACATGAAAAACGTCGTGGTCCAATTCAGCGGCTGCTGAAATGTTCGGTCTCGTTTGAAAATGCTCATGGTCCCGGTGTCCTCACCTACATCTGATGCCACCGTAGCACGACCATTCGCTTGGCCTTTGTAATACTTGTGTAATGGTTGCCCAAAATGAGTGCAGTTCGCCAAGAGGAAGGAAAATCGAAAATATTTTGGCGAGGACTTCGTCCTGTGGCTATGGCTTGTTTCGCACGCGAAAGCGTTCGCGTAGCAGTGGAATCGCCCGCGCCACAGTCTGCCCCGCTTCTGCCCAGGTCGGCAGTGGACGTGGCTTCTCCGCAAGGAGATTGGCAACCGGAGTTAGCGCGGGATGACACTCAGCCACCAATTTCACAAACGCTGTTAACGGTATCGCAAGCAGTAATCCAACCCCGCCCCAAACCCAACTCCAAAACAACATGCCTACCGTCGCCGCTACCGGGCCAATGTTCACGCGCGAACCAATAAACTTCGGTATCAGCAGGTTATTTGAAATCAAATGCAACAAGGCCACTGTGAGCGCGATGATTACGAATGGTCCGGCACTGCTGAATTGTAAAGTGGCCGCGAGCAGTGGAACAACGCACGCCAAAACCAGACCCAAGAACGGGATCAAGTTAAGGAAGCCGCTGGCGATTCCCAGCGCAACGGCGCCTTGCATCCCAATCGCCAGCAAGACTCCCGCAGTAACCGCCGCCATTGCGGAGCCGACGACGAGGTTCCCGCCCGCAAACCCGCGAATCATTTCGGTAACCCGCTTAACAAAATCGGGTACGTTCGTGACGCGCCCAAACGTTGCGCAAAGCCACGAGTTGATGTGGTCCTTGCGCAAAAGCATAAAGAACATCAAGAACGGTACGACGGCGGCAATTACAATAGCGCCCGAGACCGAGCCGACACCCCGGGCCAAATAGGAAGGCCACTGGGGCGGCTCGCTGACCCTGACCTCCGGAACTTTCTTTGTGGGCAGTGTCGGATTGAGGTCTTTGGCACTCTCCTGCATTTTTTGCAGTCTTTGCACGGCCGGCTCAATTGCATTCCGAATCTTCCTTGTATATTGAGGCAGGGTATCGAAAAAATCCGACGCCTTGTTATAAAAGCCGTAGATTGTGGCACTTACGAGGATCATTCCCAGCACGATCACAACAGCGGCCGAAGCCGAGCGGGGAAGATGCAGGCGTTCCAAACGTGCCACCAAAGGCTCGACAAGGATCGCCAGAAAGGCCGCCAGCAGCAGCGTGATCCAAAATGAGCTTGCAAAGTAAAAAAAGGTGACCGTCAGGGCAATAATCACGACCCAGAGCAACGCTGTGATCCGGCCAAGCAGCCGGTCGCGAGCGGCATCGTCATGGTTGTGGTTGTTCATCGGAATTGTCGAAGCCGCCCCGCCGCAGGATCAAGGGCTTATCCGACCGCAGGAGAAGACTGGCCAAATGAGCCGAACGCACACAACCCAACCTCCTGCCAATACAGCCAGCTTTGCGATACCTCAGCTTCGGGAGGACGCCACGGAAGTGGTCAGATTATTAAGTAGCCGCTTGAGCAGGGTGAATGCACTGTTCTCCCGTACCATTGAATATCTCCAAGGAGACATTAACAATCGGCTCAATCGTGTAGCGGGATGATTGAACAACGCGCCTTTTTTTCGCGAAATACGACTCATGAGCGACTCCATAAATGTACGCAGGACTCGTTAGGTCTCACCTTGTTTAAAATACAGGGAAAATGGTATGTCAATCTAAGGGGGGACCTAATATCAATGACTTGCGAGCATTTGCGGGGCCCTAGGGCTCGGCGAACCTTCACGTGAGGTAACTACCCTGCGAATTTTAGTTGCTGACGATCACGACATTATTCGACGCGGGCTCAAGCAGTTACTTACGGCGCACCACGGCTGGGATGTTGTCGCGGAGGCTAAGACCGGGCGAGAAGCCGTGACTCTGGCGGAACAGCTAAAGCCGGACGTTGTGGTGATGGATATCAGCATGCCCGAGCTAAACGGCCTGGAGGCTGCTCGTCGCATCCGCAAGAGCCTTCCCAAAACGGAAATAGTCATTCTTACGCTGCACTTCTCCGACCAACTCGTCCGCGACATTGTGGAAGCTGGCGTTCGCGCCTACATCATGAAATCCGATGCTGACCGAGACCTCGTCGCGGCGGTCGAGGCTCTTGGCAACCATCGTTCTTTCTTCACATCGCGCGCTGCGGACATGCTTCTTGACGGGTTCTGCAAACAAAACACGGTGCCCGACCACATGGCTATCCTGCGGAGCCGGCTCACTTCCCGGGAACGCGAAATCGTTCAGCTCCTCGCGGAAGGGAAGAGCAGCAAGGAAGTGGCCGTGGCTCTCGGCATCAGCGTAAAAACCGCGGAAACGCATCGCGCTAACATCATGCGTAAGCTCGAGCTGCATTCAGTCAGTGAGCTCGTGCGGTACGCGGTGAGAAATCAGATCATCGAGGCTTGATGAATGGCGCGTCTGCATTCGGTCCTCTCCACCTGACTCCGTCAAGAGGTTTGAATCTCCCTCCCCCCTCCCACCGATCTGTAAGGGAGGGGCCATGCCACGGGTGATCGTTGTAGATGATCACGCGGTAATTCGTCGCGGCGTCCAGGGAATTCTCCACGCATTTCCAGAGTGGGAACTTTGCGGCGAGGCCGAGAACGGCCAGGAAGCCATTAGACTTGCGGAGACTGTTAAGCCCGACATGATCATCATGGACGTTTCCATGCCTGGGCTGAACGGCCTTGAAGCCACGCGCATGATCCGTAACATTCTGCCGGACACCAAGATTCTCCTGCTTACCTTGCATTCGTCCACAGAATTGGTGCGCAGTGCTTTCCGGGCCGGTGCTCGCGGTTACGTTTTGAAGTCGGATGCCGAGGCCGAGTTGGTACGAGCGCTGAATGTGTTGGCGGGCGACGGCACATATGTGAGCCCGGGTATCGATCAAAACTTTGCCCAAAGGGCCATTCTGGAAGAGTTGCGACCGTCAAATTAGACTGTTCGCAGCAAGGCTACCTTTCTTCGCAACCCGCCCTACAGGCCATCACCGATGGCCCTGACACTTTTCCCAGCGACAAAATCATTCAAGGAGGGTGCCCCAGTGAATAACGGACGCGGCACGATCACAGTTTTTATGGCTGGGCTGGGAATCGGCATTGGCCTAGGCCTACTTTTTGCCCCAATGTCAGGCGAGGACGCTCGCCAGTGGTTGGCGGAGAGCGCCGAAGATAGACTGAAGCGAATCCGTCGCAAAGGGCGCCGTTGGGTATATCAGGTTCAAGACGTGCTGGATAAGGGCGAGGACCGCGTCACAAAAGTTTTGCGAACCGGGAAGAATGCTCTTGATTCCGTCGCCTCTCGGCTTGACTGACCTTGTTTCCCGTGCGCCGAATCGCGTTAAGTCTCATTTTGGTTAAAAGGGTATTTCTATGCCAGAGAAAGAAGTAATTGAACGCGCGCGACGTGACGGCCAAGAAGGTAAAGCTCCGTCGACGCAGGCTGGAGAGTTTGTTCGAGAGGAATTTGAGCATGTGCGCGAAGGCAAACACGGCGTCCGCTCCCCGCAGCAAGCGATTGCGATCGGTTTATCGAAAGCCCGCCGTGCAGGTGTCAAACTGCCCCCGCCGAAAAAAGGTCGGACTTCAGCAAAGACGCGACGCCAAGCCGCACGCGATTTAAGGAAAGGCCGCACTATCACCAAGACAGCCTCAGCGAAGCGTTCCCGGGCCGTTTCAAACGCACTGCGTCACGAGAGCAGAAGTTCTGCGTCTCATTCAGCAATCTCCGCGCAAGCCAGAAGAAGCGCTCGCAACCGCGGCTCCGCAGGCCGGCACAAAGCGGCTGCCAAGGCGGCGCGAACCCGTCAACGGCGCCACTGATCTGCTGCTAATAGGCAAATTATGGAATTGAGGCTGCGGTGTGCCCGGTGGTATCGGTGGAAGATCCGGATTCGGCCTTGGTGCGTTCTGTGATTTCGGATCCCGCGGCGGTAGCTCAGGACTCGGCGGCTGCGGGGTGGGCTGCTCGGGCTGGGAGGTTTTGGGGCTGGATCCGGGATCGGATCGGGAATAGTTGGATCGGGGATGGTGCGGCAAATCAACATTATGTGCTCTGAACGCGGCCTGGGGTGCGTGCGTGCCTTCCATTCCATAGTCTGCCCATATTTCACGAGCACGGACATGGGGATGACCACGTAGGACAGCGGGTATTCTCGTGGAACAACCCCAAGATTTTGTTTCATCCGCGACGTTCTCCTAACCCTTCCGCAATTTTCTACGTACTACGCCTGATTGAGACGTCTTGAATGCCCCGTCACAGTGGATATGCGTCGGATTCCTAGGGGATCCGCCGACCCGCGCGGTTTGCTTCGGGCCGGGGAATTAAAGGAGAGACATGAAAGCAAAAAGAATGATTTTGTCGGTATTCCCGCTGCTCGTCGCGGGGATGTTGTCTGGATGCTCCAGCAATCAAGCTCCCGACGTGACGGATAATATCCGCAAGTCCCTGGACCAGGCCGGTTTCAAGGACGTCAGTGTCAGTGAAGACCGCGAAAAGGGAGTGGTGACCATGACGGGCAACGTTCCAACCGATAGCGACAAACAGCAAGCGGAATCCATCGCCAAATCCAATGCCCCCAATCTGGTGGTTGCTGATCAAGTCTCGGTGCGCCCGCCAGGAAATGAAAGCGAAGCCAAGGCAGTCGATTCAGACCTGGACAAGGCCATTGAAAAGAATCTGGACGCTACGCTAATCCAGCACCGGCTAAAGAAAGACGTGAAGTACGACGTGAAAAACGGCGTGGTGACTCTCAAGGGCGATGTGCCTTCACAGGCGAAACGCGAGCAAGTAGAAAAACTTGCCGCCTCTATTCCCAACGTAAAACAAGTTGTTAACGAGATCGAAGTGAAAGGTCAAAGGGCCACTTCGACTAGCTAAACAGAAGAGTGCAAACCTATGAGGTAAACAGCCAGTTTGGAGGTCTCAACTTCCAAACTGGCTTTGGTTTTACCGTTGATTTTAATGAATTTGCGCAGGAACTTTGGGTAATCAGCAAAGAAGCAAGCGCAGTGACTCCGCAAACCTCAATCAAATTTGGGGGAAATGTCTTTGCGAGAAGCAGTTGTCAGTCATCCTTGCAAGGCAACCTGCTCTGGATGCGTCAGGGCCACAAGCTGTTGCCGCAGCCTCACCCGCGCGCGGAACACACGTGATTTCACCGTGGAAACCGTGATTCCGAGGGCCTCTGCCAACTCGCGGTTGGTCCATCCTTCCGCCTTCTGAAGAATGAACGTGTCCTGCAGTGAAGGATTCAGGCCGCGAAACACCTTGCGCGTAAGTTCTTTGCTCATATATTCGCGCTCAGGATCTTGGCGGCTGTCTTCGATCTCGGGGAAGGACCTTGGCTCGTCCTCCGAAGCGTTCGCGTCGTGATAATCCGAAATGCGCTCCGAATTTCGCTTGCGCAGCTTCATCAGTGCTTCGTTGATTGTGATCCGGACCAGCCAAGTGGAGAACTGCGAGTTCCCCTCAAAACGGCCGATGTTATGGAATGCCTTAACCAAAACATTCTGCAGGTTATCTTCCGCATCTTCTCGGTTCCGCAGCATGTTCAAAGACAGCCCATAGATTTGGCCGGAGTGTCTCCTCACCAGTTCCGTGAAAGCTTCTTCGTTACCCGCCTGCGCTTTGGCAACTAACGTACGTTCGGGGATCGCTTGGGTTTCCATGCGGAAACACTCCTTTGGATTCAAACCGCTGCGATTACGTGCCCGGGCCGTTGTTCTAATTACACATTTAACGTGCGAGCACGACTTCTGAGGACATCTGGCCGAGAGATGCACCGCTACAGAGGTATAAAGCTGGACCGCAATTTCAACAATACAGCGGAGGCTGTAACAGAAAAGGCGATGAGCGTGTACCTAAGATTTGCGCACTTTCGGAACCTGGTGGCTGTTGTCCTCTCAAGAATCTCTCCATCCCGAGATTCCGCCCGCCGTGACTCATGGAGGTTCAAGAGATGGCCCGTACGTCGGCGTTCATTCTGCCGGATGTTTCACAATGAACCGAATATTGGTGGACGTTCAGCATTGGAAATTCCTGGTCCCAGCGTCAGAGAAGATCGATCGTAAGCGCCACAATTTCAGTATCTTACGTGCCATGTGTCATCGCCAAGTGGCCTTGCGCGTGCCACTAACGCGGAGGCGAACTGTGTCTCGCGCACTTCATCGGGTTCTACTGTCTCCACGTGCCGTACGGTGCGGTCGCAAGGCTGTCTCGCCGCGCCTCGTCCTTTTCGTGGCCGCCGCTTCTTTGCTCGCCTGCGCGGCCTTGCCGGTTTGCTCCCAGGGATCCAAGGCTGCGGAATACCGCAGCAAAGCTAACTTTTTGGCGACCTTCCCCAGCTTCATCGACTGGCCAGAGAGTTCGTTTGCCTCCAAGCAGTCTCCCTTTCTCATTTGCGTACGTGGCGATTTCTCGTTTGGCACGTCACTCGCCGAATTGGCTCGTGGCGCAATGCCGCATGGCAGGCGCATCGAGGTGCGTTGGGTGCGCAAGGATCAGGAACTGCGCAACTGCCACATCGCTTTCGTCAGCCGCTCGGAGTCCAAGCGCTACGCAAAGGTTCTGCAGACCCTCGAAGGGGCTGATGTGCTTACAGTGGGGGAGACGGACGGTTTCTTAGGCGCAGGCGGCGCTATCAGCTTTTTGTCGGAGCACGAAACGCTGCGGTTCGAAGTAAACCTGATAGCGGCGGATACCGCGCACTTAAAAATCAGCTCGCGCATGCTGGCTCTTGCACGCCATGTGGTGACCAGGACCGAGGCCACGAAGGGCTGACATGACCTTCCAATTCCTCAACCAACTCTCGATTCGCCGAAGGCTCTTGCTTTTAACCATGCTGACCAGCGGGATTGGTGTGCTGCTGGGTTGTGCCGGTTATGTCGTGTTTGACTTACGCGACGTTCGCCAGCAGAAAGTCGAAGATCTTCAATCTCTTGCCGATTTTGTTGGCACCAATGCCATAGCCGCGCTGGCATTTGACGATCCGGCAGGTGCAACCAAGCTACTCGAGGCCCTTCACACGCGCCCACATATTCGTATGGGTGTCTTGTACGGACCGGATGGCGCCTTTTTTGCCTCCTACATTCGCGCGGATCTAAAGGGAAACGTCAAGATTCCTCCGGCCCCCCCGCTTCGGGTGACCTGGGGACAGGATCGATTAACGCTCGCCTCCCCAGTTTTCCTCGAACAGCGACAAATCGGTTCTCTTTACCTGGACAAAGACCTTTCCGACGTTCAGGCGCGTTTGCGTCACTCGATACAGCTCACCTTCATCTTCGGTTCCTTTGCCCTCCTGTTTGTCTACCTACTCACTGCCACACTCCAGCGCTCCCTCACCGGGCCACTGGTCGAGCTGGCGGAAATTGCTCATCAGGTCGCGACGGAAAAGAAATACTCGCTCCGCGCTCCTCCGCTCTCCGGGAAAGAATTAAGTCAACTCGGTGTGCACTTCAATCACATGCTTGATGAGATCGCTCGGCGAGATGCGGCTCTCACCGAGGCTCGCGACACGCTCGAAATCCGCGTTGCCACACGCACCAGCGAATTGGAACACGAAGTCGAAGAGCGTCGCCGCGCTGAGGCATCTCTTCTGGAGCGCACTAGCTTTCTCAACACTCTCGTGGCCAGCAGCCCCATTGCTTTGATGGTTGTTGGCCTGGACGGGCGTACGGAACTGGCGAATCCCGCCTTCGAACGCCTCTTCGGATATTCGCAGCTGGAAACAATAGGACATTCCGCGCGCGACTTGGTTGCTGGCGGCGATCTTCAGGATCAGGTCGATAGTAACTTCTCCGAAGTCCTTGCCAATCAGACGGTACATAAGACCGCGCAGCGCCGCTGTAAGAACGGCCAGCTGGTTGACGTTGAGATCCACGGGGTGCCGCTACTAAAGGACGGTGCTGTCTGCGGTTTCCTCGTGCTTTATCAGGACGTTACCGAGCGCCGCAAAGCGGAGCAACAGCTTCGCGAGCAATCCACATATTTCCATACTTTGATCGAAGCCAATCCTATCGCCATTGTTGCCGAAAACTCCAAAAGCAAGATTGAGCTGAGCAACCGTGCCTTCTGCGATCTGTTTGGTTACACGCCCGACGAAATGACAGGTAAATCCATCGACGAGCTAATCGCACCGGAGCACCTTCGCGACGAAGCCGGTTCCCTTTCTCGCCAGGTTTTGTCCGGAGAATCGTGCCACGCCATTGTGCAGCGCCGGCGCAAAGACGGACATCTGATTGACGTCGAGGCCTTCGGCGTACCCGTCCTGGTGGACGGCGTGTTGCGCGGCCAGTTTGGGCTCTACAACGACATCGGTCAGCGTCTTAGGGCCGAACGAGCGCTTAAAGACAGCGAAGAGCTCTTTCGGACACTCAGCGCCGCGGCACCGATTGGCATTTTCATGGACGATGGTCACGGGAACTGTCTGTACGTGAACGAACGATGGGTGGAAATGACCGGCATATCTCCTGCTGAAGCCATGGGCAGAGGCTGGCTGGCCGCGACGCATCCTGACGATCGGGATCGAGTGTTCGACGAGTGGCGAGCCGCAACCCAAGCGCGACGCCTTTTTGACTGTAACTATCGCTATCTCAGCAAAGCAGGAAACACTGTTCGTGTGAACGTGATCGCACAGGCTATCGCTCCCAATGGCGATGGCTCGCGTGGCTACATAGGGGTTGTGCAGGACGTTACGGAAAATTACGAGGCTGCCGTGCGCCTCCGCGAAGCAAAGGACGCTGCGGAAGCGGCCAGCCGGGCGAAAAGCGAATTCCTCGCCAACATGAGCCACGAAATCCGTACACCAATGAACGGAATCATCGGCATGACGGACCTCACCCTAGATACCGAATTGTCCGCTGAGCAGCGTGACTATCTCACCATGGTTAAGTCCTCTGCGGATGCTCTACTCGGAATCATCAACGACATTCTGGACTTCTCCAAAATAGAAGCCGGCCGTCTTGAGTTGGAGTGCGTGCCCTTTTCTTTACTCGACGGTGTTGAGGATGCTCTTCACCCGTTAGCTCTGCGCGCGCAGCAAAAGGGGCTCGAACTAAACTGGTCGATGGAAGGCGATATTCCCGACGTCGTCCTTGGTGACCCGACTCGCGTTCGGCAAATCCTCATCAACCTTGTCGGTAACGCGATCAAGTTCACCAAGGAAGGCCACGTTAGTGTCAAAGCCGAGCGGCTGGCGTCCGACACTCCGAAAGTCGCCATTCGATTTGCCGTCTCGGACACTGGCATCGGCATCGCGCCGGATAAGCACAAAAAAATATTCGAGGCGTTTTCCCAGGCTGACACTTCCACCACTCGCGAATTTGGTGGTACTGGCCTCGGTCTTTCCATCTCAGCGCGCCTGGTGAAACTGATGGGCGGTGAAATGGGGTTGATCAGCACGCCTGGAAAGGGCAGCGAATTTTCCTTCACTGCGGAGTTTGCCCCTGTTGATCAGGAAGTAGACGCCTCCAGCAAACTAGTCGATCCGGACCTTGCCGGGAAATCCGTCCTGGTGGCCGACGACAATCACGTAAATCGCGAACTCCTGGCCAAACTGCTTCCCAAATGGGGCATGTTGCCAGTGCTCGCGTCCGACGGCTTCGAAGCTCTCGCGGCGTTTGCCAATAGCGTTGCGCAAGGTAAGCCATTCCCCCTGGTACTTCTGGATCGCAACATGCCAGGAATGGACGGTTACGAGGTGGCTGAGAGGCTCCTTCGTTCCGCGGTCGAGCGGCCGCCCGCCATACTCATCCTATCGTCATCCGGCGGGGCCGGCGCAGAGCGCATTAAGGCCTTGGGGATTTTTCGACAGCTCGCGAAGCCGCTTCGTCGCGCCACACTCCTCGAGACCATCCGTCAAGCCCTGGGGACCACTGCGCCCGTGCCCCCGCGCGAGACGCTGGGAGTATTACCGCTGGCCTCGAAAAAATTGTCGCTGCTTCTTGTGGAAGACAACGCCGTAAACCAAAAGCTCGGCATTCGCATGCTGGAGAAAATGGGCCACGACGTAACGCTCGCCGTGAACGGCCAGATAGCCATCGACACCGTGCGCTCCAAGCAATTCGATTTGATCTTGATGGACATTCAGATGCCGGTCCTCAGCGGCATTGACACCACCCGTGCGATTCGGCAATGGGAGCACGGGCGTCGCCGCACGCCCATTATTGCCATGACAGCGCACGCAATGGCCGGGGATGCGGAGCGATTCCTGGCTGCGGGAATGGATGGCTATGTTTCCAAGCCAATTCAGGCCAGTGTCTTGCGCGCTGAAATGGACCGGCTTACACAATCCAAAATCCCAAGTGAAGGTGAACGTATGACGAGTGCTAGGAATCATTCCGCTGCATCCATGCTCAATCTTCCGGAGTTGTTGAGCCGCATCGACAATGACCGCGAGCTACTATGCGAACTGCTTTCGATTTTCAAAGAAGAGTTCCCGGTCTATGTCAAGTCTCTCGAAAGCGCCGTACATTCCAAGAACGTCGCTGAGATTGCAAACGTCAGTCACACCCTCAAGGGGATGCTTTCGAACTTAGCTGTGACAAGAGCTTCTGCCTCGGCTGCCCGCCTTGAGCGGCTCGCTCGGGCAGGGGAAACCGCCTCACTGCGCGACGCCTTTGCCGCGTTCCAACGAGACGTGCATGGGCTACTCCCGGAAATGGAAAGTTACTTGACTGAGGCTCGCCCATGAAAATACTAATTGCCGACGACGACGCGTTGTCCCGCCGCCTCCTGGAGAAAACGTTGGTACGTGCCGGCTACGAAGTCATGACTGTTGCCGATGGACGCCAGGCCGTTGAAAGTCTCGCCCGCCCTGACGCGCCCCGTCTCGCTCTGCTCGACTGGATGATGCCCGAAATTGACGGGCCCGGTGTTTGCCGCGAAATCCGCAAACGCCGCGACCACAGTTACGTTTACATGGTCCTTCTCACCTCACGCGAATCGAAGGAAGACGTGGTCGCCGGTCTTGAGTCCGGCGCCGACGACTACCTCATTAAGCCTTTCGTTGCCGACGAGTTGAAAGCCCGCTTGCGCACGGGTGAACGCATCTTGCGCCTGGAAGACAGCCTCGTCGAGGCGCGCGAGCAGATGCGCTTCAAAGCAACGCACGACCACTTGACCTCGCTCTGGAATCGCGGCGTCATCATGGATCTCTTGGGGCGTGAGCTCACTCGCTCGCAACGCGAGAACGTCTGTACAGCCGTCATCTTGGGCGATCTCGACCATTTCAAAAGCGTCAACGACACGTACGGCCACTTGGTCGGAGACCAGGTGCTGCGCGAAGTCGCTCGCCGCTTGCTTCTGTCCGTGCGCTCCTATGACTTTGTCGGCCGCTACGGCGGTGAAGAATTTCTTACCGTGCTCAATAATTGCGATCCCGATGCGGTGCTCGCCCGCGCAGAGCAGATTCGTAAGAACATCTGTACTCGCCCAGTGCACACGGACTCCGGCCCTCTGGAAGTCACCATGAGTTTGGGAGCGCTCCGAAGTTGCGACTGGGGACACCGGACTGCGGAGGACTTGATCAATGAGGCCGATTCCGCGCTTTATACGGCCAAAACCGATGGCCGAAATCGCGTGAAGCTCGCTACTCCCGAAGAGCGGTCGGAAACATGCTCAGCCGAGCGCACCCCGGCCGAGCGTCACCGCTGATCCTCGAACGGCCGGCCCGCGCTGTCTTTTTCATCGGATGGCGACAGGCTTTCACAAGATCAACTCGCCTTTGGTTTCGATATTGTCTGCGCCATCATGTTGCGCATCGCCGCGCTTGATCCCGGTGCTTGTTTCTCTCGCCACGCTTCCAGCCGCTTGTACGTCTCCTCGATATTTGCAAACAGCCGCGGATTCTTGAAAGCGGCTCGCCAGATCGGCACGATCGTGCGCATGCGGTCCCACACCACCCATATCTCCCCGTTGCTCTCGAAAAATAGCTCGTCATTGATCAGCCCGCGGTTCACGATGCTCGCCACCATATCCCAATAACTGATCACCATGCGGATGTAAGTATTCTCTTCGCTTCCCTGCGGGTATTTCTCCATCATGTCTTCCGCGGATGTGGGATGAAAATTTTCCACGAACCATGCGCGCGCTTGCCGCAGCCGCGGCTCTCGTCTCATGTCATAAAGTCGCAACATCAGGTTGACTTCGTCATAGCTCACTTGCGCCATGTTGACCTCCTCGCGTGCGCTCGCCAGTCGGCTTCTCTCCTATGCATCGGGCGCCCCGTCTGATTTGGCGTTCGCTCCCGCAATGCCTTGGCGCTGAAGCTCCATTTGAATGCGCCGTCGCAGTTCGCGGCATACCTCATCCTGTCGCGTCGGCGCCGTGCGCACCTGCAAACGCAGCGTTGTCCCGCCGCGATCGTATTCTTGTAAGCCTAAAACACGCGGCCCGTCCACTAGCGCTTGCGACCACGCCGCGTCGCTGCGCAGCTCTGCCGCCGCCCTCTCCAGCGCTTGCAATGTTTTTTCCAGTGGCATGCCTGCAGCTAGGCCAATATCCACGAACGCCTGCGACCAGTCTCGGCTCAGGTTGCTGACCATCCGCATTTCACCGTTCGAAAATGAAACCAGTGCCCCGCGTCCGTCTCTCACCACCGTCCGTCGCAATGTTAGTTGCTCCACGCGGCCGGTTGTATTTCCAGCCTGTATCGTATCGCCGGCCACGAACTGCTCTTCCATTACGATTTGCAAACCGGCGATGACATCGCGCACCGTCTCCCGCGCACCGACGCTGAAGCCTAGTAGCACCACGCCCGTAATCACGATTCCAGGCAATGCGCTGATGCCGAATTCGGGAAGCGCGGTCAGCGCCGCCACAATCCAAACGACTTTGCTTCCTGCGTTGTAAGCCTTGTCTGCCAGTTCGCGCGTTTGTTGTTCGCGCTGTTGTGCGGCCTTTGTTTGCGCCGTGGCCGGTCTAATGAGTTTGTTGGTCGCGCCCCGCAACAACCGGATGCATATCAGGGCTAAAACAAGGATGCCCGCAAGATGTAGTACGTTCGGTATCGTGAAATCGTAGAAATGGGTGAGGGGGCTGGACATCATGTTCTATGGGAGGGAAAGTATATCACTCAGGGTTCCACGGCAAGCGCGCCGCCGCGGCACCGTAGCTGGGGAGGAAATATGCAATCGTCCAGACGTAGTTGGCTGCTGATGTCCTTGGCTGTCGTCCGTGGCACTGTTGTCCGCTTCCAGGACTCCCCTATGCAAGACACTTCACGAGGCAGGCGCCGCCCTGACGGTTCCGAAGATCCTGCAAATGGCCCGAACTCCCCGACCCTTCCCGCGGCCAGCAGCAAGGCCATGCTCGAAGAGCGTCAAAAAAATATAAAAAAGGATGTTGAAAAACTCTACGACCTCGCCGCCGACCTGAAGAAAGAGGTGGAAAAAACCGATTCCACTACCGTGCTTTCCTTGGCCATGCTGAAGAAAGCCGAGGCCATCGAAAAGCTCGCCAAACAAATTAAAGATCGCGCTAGAGGCTGACGCGCCCCACGCTAGCGCCTATGCCCGATCAGCGATAGAATCTTCATGTAGGCTTTTTCCTAAGCAAACCGCGCGCCTGTAGCTCAGATGGATAGAGCATTAGCCTCCGGAGCTAAGGGTCGGGGGTTCGAACCCCTCCAGGCGCGCCATTTTCCCCGGGTCCGGCCCGGACACGTGGGTTACAGAACCTACCGGTCACATAGGTCGGCCTCGCTGGAGAAAGCCGTTCCGTTTTGCGTCATCGTTATCAAAAATACTCTCGGTCAGATCAAGTGCGAGCAGGTCGCAATGGAAGGCAACCCGGAGTTTGGCGTGGATTTGCAGCAAACGAGCACACTTCCACCTGCTGTGGGCGCGACCATAACGAAGTAACTCCGAGTGTTGTGGGAGAAATTCCCGCCAGTTCCTACTCAGAATATCTGGAATGTGCTTCTGAGCGATGGCGCAGGAGGAGGGACGATGGTTGGTTGTGTAAGTAAGGCGTGGGGAACTGCTGGTTATTTTCGACTCTTCTAAATTCCAGGGACAATTTTACGAATCCCGTCAGGAGATCCGTCTCAGACTGCACACCTAAGCTGGATTCAGCGTCTTTACTTCGACTGCAAACCCATACGCTTCCCCGCCACGTTGATTGGCTTCAATCCAGACAACTGTGCGATGCAACAGCATATGCGTGGGAACGCTATTTTTGACGGGTCGAACAGCTATGCAATGAACTCGATCTTGTCGGGTAGGTCCAGTAAGAGGTTGTGATAAGACTGTGATAACGAGCCGCGCAATCGCTCGCCGGATCCGAAAAGGCAATCCTTTCCACCAAAGCTAGGCGCTGATTAATGGCGGAGGAGGAGGGATTTGAACCCCCGAGACCCTTTCGAGTCTAACGGTTTTCAAGACCGCCGGTTTCAACCGCTCACCCACTCCTCCGTTTTTAATTCTAACGTATTCTGTGAGTTAGCGGCCAGTTTGCTACACTGCGGACCCCTGCTGCTGCATTTTGGTGCAAGGTGTAGCAGATTTGTAGCAGTGCTTGCCAGTTTTCCCACGGCAACCACCTTCGAAGCGAGATTGGAATGCGTGTAGCGCATCGTAACGGTCACCGTCGAGTGTCCGAGCAACTCTTTGACTGTCATGATGTCGACACCGCGTTCTAGGAGGCGCGATGCAAAGGTGTGCCGCATAGTGTGCCACGTCACTCCTTCGATCTCTGCCTTCTTGCAAGCGAGTCCCAATCCTGCATCGAGATCAACAAACGGTCCCCCGGTTTTCTGGTTGTAGAAGACATAGTCGTTCTTCCTGCCCAGTCTCCAGAACTCCAGAATCCGGCGCACCTCCGAGTTGATCGGGACGATCCGGACCTTCTGGGTTTTATGTGAGAACGAGTTGATCATGCCCTGGTCCAAGTCCACGTGCTGCCACTGAAGGGAGAAAATCTCTCCGATGCGGCTTCCCGTATTCAGGGCATAAAGGACAATGTCCTGAATGGCGGGTGTCGCGTTCCGCAGCAGCCTGGTTTCCTCGTCTGGTTTTAAGACTCGAAAGCCGGTGTTGATCTCCTGAAAATATTTCACTTTCCGGAGAGGATTCGAGCCTAGGTAAAGATCCCAGTCGATGGCGAGATTGAACATGTGCTTGAGCAGGGCCAGTTCGCGGTTTGCCGTTGCACCGGACACCTGCTTGCGCCGCCAAAGTTTGTATCCTTCGATCTCGGGCGGCGTGATGTCGGCCAGTTTCCTTTCGATACGAAAGAACTCCTTCAAAGGCTTGAGCAGTTGTTCGTCTCTCAACCAGGAACGCTTGTTGGTCTTCGCATATTCCATGTAGCGGTTGGCAAAACTCTCCAGGCTGATCCTGACGGGTTCGCGATACACGCCCCTGAGGACTTCGGATTTTCGAAGTGCATGGAGTCTTTCCGCGTCGCGCCGGATCGAGCTGTGCGAAGACTCTTGGATTCTCCTTCTGTTTTGATCGTGATACGTGATCCACCAAACACGCTCTCTTCGGTAGATTCCCATTGCGGCTCTCTTTCTACCCTTTGCCAGCCGCGCGCTCATTGTAACAATTGGTATGGCCATGGAATCGAGAATTTATTGGCCTCGACTGCACTCGATTCTGCTCAATGAAATCTCTCAGCACGGCTTGCTCAAAGCGAAGGGCTCGGCCCATCTTGACGAACGCGATTTTTCTTTGCCAGACCCAGCCGTAGAGTGTGGAGACGGAAACAGCAAGGATGCGCGCTGCCTCCGCGACGCCGACAAGTCCATCTTCCGACCTGTTTAGCGCAGCCCGTTGTTGCGATTCCCTCAAAGGCATTGGGAACCTCCTTTTCGAGTGCCGATGATCGTCCAGCGTAACTGATGCGCGCCCAGCGGCGCTTTCGTGGTCTGAAGAGATGAGTGCCTGCGCAGGTGGTGATTAGATTTCATACGAGCCCGCCTCCAACCCTCCAATGCAGATTTTTAGGAACCGCCAGGCCAACGCGCGTCGTCTGCTGGCCGGTGCGCGAGTATCGCGCAGTTGCGGGCGCGGCGCACCACTGTCGTTGGGGCACATTGATAAAGGCCCCCTTTGGAGCGCTGATGTACGACTCGGGCAGGAGCTCGATTTGACCGAGGGATAATTGGGCTCTCACCGTTGCTCCTAGAATTTCTTCCTGACGAGGCTGGTTGAATTCGCGCACTGCCATCCTTTCTTCCATTCTGGGGCTATGGGATTGCATGAATGTCACTCTGCGCTGCCTTCTGGCTGGCCGTGCGAGCGAACGTCAGGATTTTCAACGACCACAAAGGTGATAAGGATTAAACGGGTCGCCCAAAAGCGTTGAAATCGCCGGCGGTCAGAGCCGTGTTTTTGCTAATGCTCGTTGCTTTTTGCAATTGCAGGCTTTATCGCTTCATTCGGTTGTTTTTAGGCTCCTGACGTGCCGTAATCGATCCTCTCGCCTAACCTCGTTCTTAGCTCCTGTAGCCAAGCCTGCGGGTTGCGGCCGTGAATGAGGCGGCCCAAGAAGCCAAGCCTCTCTGCTGCGTTATTCCGGTTGTGGCGAATATCGTCCTTGCTGAGCCCGCTGTAGGTCGACAAGAATTCCGTCAGGCTAGCCGGCTTCGAAAATAGATAAGTCGCATGGCCCAGTTGAGGCGTCTCTACGACTACCGCAGCCTCTAGATCAAAGATGTACTCCGACCGAAACAGGTACAGACCGCGCGAGCGTCTGCGAAGTTGCCGGTAGTAGAAAGCGTCATAGTCCGGCTTCCAGGTAATTAGGCCGACATCGAAATCGGCCGGCATTGCGAGCGCGGCGCAGAATTTCTCCAGATCGCCTTTCTCAATTGGAACAGCTTCAACGCGCGCGCGGATCTCGTCGAGGGCGGCGGCAAACTGCCCGAAACGATGATGGGTTTTACGAGCTTCGCTGATCTCTTCTCTAATGGTTGGAGGAAAGGTGATCTCCGTGCGACTCGGCACCGCGGTTTGCCACTTGAGCAGTTGCCACTCGCCGGCACGCTGGCAATATTTCCCGCTCGTCACAAACGTAGCCCTGATACTCAGATTGGAAGCCAGTAAGTGCTTCCATTGATTCCAAGTGGAGTCCCACGATATGGGTATCGAGGCTTGATCGACCAGAATTTCCAGCTTACCGCGTGAGTCGAGATAAATCGCGTGATCCTTATAAAACGAGAATCGCCGCAATGGTGCTCGGATATGGTGAGTCTTCTGTTGTGGCAAGAATGAAAGGATTCGCGAGGCATAGAAGGTCGTGGCGTCTCGTGAAAGCTCTCCCGCCACGAGGAGACAACCGAAGCCGCCGTATGGGAAGAGTGCCGGCGTTGCAGGGTCAGTTAGCAGCGCGTCATAGCAAGCTCTCAATTCCGGACGTGCAAGGATGTTGAAGGCACGCTCCAAAGTGGCGAGGTCATGGGAAGACCTGCTGGCGGTGCGAAGCTCAAGACTGCGAAGTCTAAAGGCGAGGCGCAACTCCGTCGGAGATGCCTTGGGACTGCTCCGGAGCAGTTCATAGAACGAGAACTGGGGCCCGAATGCGCAGTTACGATTGCCGACATAAAAGTAGTCTCTCAATGTCTCGCAGCGTAGTTGAACAGCAGAAACGCCCAAACAGGGACTGACGACTTCTGCCAAAACGTAGAGGTTGCCCCGCTTGTCCTTCCGCGGCTGCGTCGCGTACCCGATCGCTGCCTGAAACATCTCCCGTCTTTCTGTGATTCGCTTTGGTTTGCGGATCTGGATCTCTGCTCCCACCGCGGTCGCTTCAAGGGGGAGAGGAAAACGTACCTCGTCACCGGGGCGGATAAACGCGGCCAAAAAGTTTGACAGCAGGATGGATGTACCGTCGGTGAATACACACTCAGCCTTAGCTCCTCTCGGATTTGTCCTTAGAACAAGGCGGCGGCAAACGCCTGGTGTTGCGGCACCGGTAGCATGGAGTGCAATCGCCATCGCGAGGCGGACGATAGCACCAGATAGGAGTCTCACCAAATAAGTGGATGGAGTTTTTCTAAAAAAGGAGAATCCATGTTTACAGAACTGATGCCCTTGATCGAACATCGGCCAGTGACGATTACAGTCGCCGTCTTGGCGGGAAGCCACCGGATCAGAGTGAACGTCGTGCCGAAGAGTTTAGAGAAAGATAGCCAAATCAACGACAAAATCGGCTATTCCAATAAGGATAAGATCGCCAAAGTCCCGGACGAGGCGATCAAAGCGCTGACGACACCCTTATCCTTAACCGGGACTGCTGAAGAGATCGATGCTGAGTTGGTGCAAGCCTTGAGGGAATTCGCAGAATCCCACGTTCAGCTTCAGAAGACGGTTGATCAGGCCAAGGAGCAGATCGCCGAGGCAGTGAAGGCAATTGAGGAGCGAGACAAGAATAAGGCCAAGCTCAAGACGGCCGCTCGGACACCCACGGTGGCCGAAGACGTGAACGCTCACACGACTGAGCCGAACAGCCCTAGTCTGTTTGACACCGCCGGAACACCGGCGACTTGATTGCATTTGCGCGATTCCGTCTTCAGTGCTCCCCGCCGCCCAATTCAAACGTAAACTTTACGACTCCGCCGACGCGATCTGTTGAGGAAGTAAGGCCGATTGGTGTACCAAGGAGCAATTCCACCCGTCTTGCATCGGTGGTTCATATCCTGAGTCTTGAAATGAGCGTGAGAAATATGACGCGACCACCAGCTTTGGGCTCTGATTCGCAGTATCTGGTGCGCGAGACTGATGATGAGCGCGCAGCCGAGATCACTGATGAGTTCTATCCAGAAGGCAGATGGATTGCCGACGAACACATTGACTCGTCGGAGACGACCCAGGAACAAGACGAGCAGAGCGCTCGAATCTGCGAACTCGGACGCCGTCTCGGCTATCGTGAAGTGAAGACAAGAATGCTGCTCGGACAGTGGGCTACGAATCTGGCAGGCCTTGAGCGGAGGCTGCGGGACGAATTGGACCAGCAGATAGCAAAGGCGCCGAACGCGCCCAGTGAAGAAGGTGGTGACAATGGCCAAGTAGCCCAGACTTCAAGACAAGAGCCGTTTACCGTGGAAGGTTTTCCCGTCTGATCGTCAGCCTTGTGGAAAAGGCTTTCCACGTAGGTGCGGCTGGGGCTTCGCGAGTCCGTGTATGTTCGATTAGAAGGAAGGGTGGTTACCGGCCGTTCGCCCGAAGTACTATTCATATCTCAATGCGACCATGGGATCGACGCGCATGGCGCGCCGCGCCGGGATATAGCAGGCGACGAGAGCCACCCCAGCGAGCACGGCGCAAACCGCCACGCAGGTGTATGGATCGTTGGGCGCGATTCCGTAGAGCAGGCTCGAAATCAGGCGCGCCGCGCCAAGAGCCGCGAGGATCCCGATGACAATTCCAAGTCCCAACAGCACAAAAGTCTCGCGCAGAATCATCTCAACGATCTCCGCGCGGCTTGCGCCCAGCGCCATACGGACTCCGATCTCGCGCGTTCGCCGTGATACGGCGAACGCCATGACGCCGTAAAGGCCGACACAGGCAAGGAGCGCAGCAAGCGCACCGAAGAAGCTGGTCAGCTGCGCAAACAGACGCGCTTGGAAGAGTGACTCATTGATCTGCGCCACCTGACTTTTGACATCGTAGAGAGCGAGGTTGGCATCCATGTCTTGCGCCACGCGCCGAACAGCGCTCACGAGCTTCATCGGATCATCCGCCGTGCGTACCTCGAAGTGCATCGCACCATTTAAATCGAGTTGTTGCAGCCAGGGCACATAGATAGTAGCCGGGGCTTCTTGCCGAAGATCGAAGTACTTGGTATCGCGCACGATGCCTACGATCTCAGTCTCTTCGCCGCTCGTCTCGCCAAGACTGAATCGCCGCCCGATGGGCTGCCCATCATCCAGAAACTGGCGGACGAATTGCTCGTTCACCACCACTACTTTTGGTGCTCTCTCAGCGTCGCCGTCGGCAATAGTGCGTCCGAGTACAAGAGGAATTCCCAAGGTTTCAAAGAACTTCGGGCCGATCCAGTTGATGGCGGCCCCGACTTCCTCGCCCGACTTCGGTTTGTATCCCTGGACGCGGATCCTCTGAAAGTTTCCTCCGCCACCGATCAGCGTGCTATGCGAGAGGCTCACTGTGCGCACGCCGGGCAGAGCCTCAAGCCTTCGCGTGAGCTCCTGATAGAACTCTGCCAGACGCTCCCCTTTGTAACCGGCTTGGGTGGGGTCGATGCCAAACAACAGCAGGTCTTGCTCGTTGAATCCAGCGTTGACGTTTTGCAGATTCCGCAGCGTACGCACGAACAATCCTGCACCCACGAGAATCACGAGGGAAAGCGACATTTGGGTAACAACCAGCGCCCCGCGCAATCGTAAGCGCACTCCGCGTTTCGCGTTCGTCACTGCCAGTTGCTCGCCGGCGCTCTCTTTGAGGTTTGGCGTTAGCTCTAGTCGCGTGGAGCGGAGAGCAGGGGAAAGACCAAACAGAATCCCGGCGAGCAGAGAGATCACAGCTGTGAATCCAAGCACGCGCGGGTCGGGCGACACGTTCAAATTGAGTGGCCCTCTTCCGCTCGCCATCAAGGCTACGAGGAAGTCAGTGCCCCAGAAGGCCAGCGCGAGACCCACTGCTCCGCCCAGACCCGCTAGTAATGCGCTTTCCGTCAATAATTGCCGTACCAGCCGTGTCCGACCTGCGCCGACCGCCAGGCGTACCGCGATTTCCTTCTGCCGAGTCGTGCCCCGAGCCAGCATTAGGTTGGCGATGTTGATAGACGCGATCAGCAACACCATCCCCACCACTGCCATCAGGATGAAAAGCGGCTTCGAAAACTCGCGGCGCGAATTATCCAGGCCCTTGCTTCCTGATTCCACGTTAAGGTGAGGTATGGCCTCGGGCTTGGAACTCGGCTTTACGTCAACTGCGATTGCTTGCTGAAGAATGACTTCTAACCCAGCCTCTGCCTGCTGCTCACTCGCGTCGGGCCTCAGCCGCCCTATGATAAGCACCCACCAGTGGTCGCGGGCTTCGAAGAGCGAGGTCGGAAGGGCCTCTGTATTTTTTCCCGGCTCGGGCGAACTCGGGGACCAGCGCGGTTCCACTTGCGGCTGCGTGTGAAGTGGCAGCCAGACCTCCACGGATCGTCCTGGCTGGATGCCGTAAAACTCTGGTGGGCTTACGCCAACGACAGTGAAGAGAATACTATTCACGGTGATCGTCCGACCCACGACGCCGGGGTCGCCGCCAAATCGCCGCTGCCAGTATCCGTAGCTGATTACCGCCACCGGACTTGCTTCGTTGCGATCATCATCCGCGATAAGGAGGCGGCCCAGGATCGGTTCAACGCCTAAGGTCGAGAAAAACATTCCGGAGACAAGTTCTCCGTCAGCGCGTCCGGGCTGTCCCTTGTAACCGACGTTCAGTTGACTTCCGTTCCCCGCTAGCGCCGCTACACTCGAGAACGCTTGGTTCCGAGTCCGAATCTGCTCGTAGATCGGATAGGAGAAGGACGTGCTGGTCATCTGTCCGCTCTTATCCTGGTGCCAAGTACCTGAGAGGCCGTTCAACACGCTGGCGCCGGGCCATCCGTGGGAAGCCCAATCAAGGAGTACAAGCTGGTGCGGGTTCTGGACGGGCAACATCTTGAGCAGAACGGCGTTAATCACGCTGAAAATGGCGGTGTTGGCGCCGATACCGAGGGCAAGGGTCAGCACGGCGACGGCGGTGAAGCCTGGGGATTTGCGCAACATCCGTAAGCCGAAGCGGAGATCCTGCGAGAACTGCTCCAACCAAACGAAACCCCACACCTCTCGCGTCTCTTCCTTCACCCGTGTCACATTGCCGAACTTCCGCACAGCCGCATAGCGCGCTTCTTCCGGCGACATCCCGCGCTCGATGTTGTCTTGCGTCTCCATGGCGATGTGCTCGCGGATATCCCGATCGAGATCCTCCATCATGCGCTCGCGGCGCCTCATGATTCGCCCTCCTGTTTCGCTGGCCGGAGAATCTGTGCGATTGCCCCTGCGAGCTTGTCCCATTTGCTGGTCTCGACCGCGAGTTGTCGACGGCCCTTAGCCGTCAGCCGGTAGAACTTGGCCCGACGGTTGTTCTCCGAGGGGCCCTCTTCAAACGAAATCCATCCGCGCTTGATGAGCCGGTGCAGCGCCGGATACAGCGACCCTTCCTCGACCTGCAACACATCGTCCGAGTTGAATTCAATCGCCTTGGCGATAGCATGACCGTGCGCCCGCCCCAGCAGCAGCGTGCGCAGGATCAGCAGGTCCAGCGTGCCTTGCAGCAGCTCGATATGTTCTTTCTGTTCTTTAGTAGACATTCTAGGTGACGATACTGCGCTTCCAGTAGAATGTCAAGGTGAGCAAGAAAGCTAGCGGCTTGGACCAAGGCGATTCTCGCCGCTCCGTGAATTTCTAAATCGAGCGCAGAGTGTGAACTGGGTCTGCAGAAGCGGCACGGGTCGCGGGGAGCGCGGAAGCGAGCAGCGCCATCAGCATCATGATCGACACGCCCGCGATAAACAGCAGAGGGTCGGTCGCACTGACTTCGAACAGGAATGAACTGACAAGGCGGGACACGGCCAGCGAGGCCAGCACGCCGCCGCAGCATCCGAAGAACGCTAGTTTCGCGCCGGAAACCAGTACCAGCCGCGCGATGCCGGTGCGCTGGGCACCGAGGGCCATGCGGATGGCGATCTCCTGAGCGCGCAGCGAGACGGAAAATGCCATCACCGCATAGATACCCGTGACCGCGAGGAGGAGGGCACCCACGGCGAAGGCGGTGATGAGATCGGTATTGAAGCGGCGCGGGGCTTCGATATTGGAGATGGCGTCAGTCATCCGCTGCACCTGCTGAAGGGCGAGCAACGGATCAATCTCAGCGACCGTCGAGCGCAGAGTAGAGATCATGTGCTCGGGTGGAGGAACGGGCCCTAATTGCGATTCAGCGAGCAAACGTGATCGACCATCAGCTCTTGGATTCGACAAGTACGGAGACGAGGATCCGCGCGCGACTGCGACGCACATATATAGAGGACCGGTGCAAGTATAACGACTGGGGCGAGATTGGTCTGGACTAGGTAGCTCGATTCGTGCAAATGCTTGAAAAGAATGGCGGGAGCGACGGGAGTTGAGTCCGGGGTCAGCGTGACAGACGCGGGGGGTTGACAACACGGGCGCATCGGGTTTACGCTCTGAGTTAGTTAAATAACTAACTGCCCCGAGTTGGAGAATATGCGAACGGCACAACCGGACAAGCGAACGCGGCTGATTGAGACTGCGACGAAGCTGGCGTACGGACGCGGTTTCCGAGAGACGAGTCTGGCGGACATCGCCGAGGCGGCTCGCGTGCCGGTGGGCAATGTCTACTACTA
>Ga0137418_10000143_pt1 | contig 53556 bp, 30 predicted proteins | sample CZODoug3_1_2_16f_FD_122242 | JGI IMG/M metagenome (GOLD analysis project Ga0137418, IMG submission 122242) | Vadose zone soil fungal communities from Angelo Coast Range Reserve, California, USA - CZODoug3_1_2_16fungal (Hybrid Assembly) | ecosystem: Environmental > Terrestrial > Soil > Vadose...
TCGCTGTCCCAAGAGTGATGGGAGCGTGAGCACGGTGGCGATCTCGTTCTTTACCATTTTGCCGACGGGGATTCCGGTCCAGCCTGAGATCACTTCGCCGATGATTTGAGCGTCTACGGCCACGCGGATCATCGGTGTCTCACCCTGCAAGGCGGCCAACTCGGTTTCCGCCTTAGCCAGATTTGCACGCAAGACACCGAGATCCACGACGGGAGGAGCGACGGCTACCGCGGAGTCGGCAACCGCGGGAGCAGTGAGTGTTCCATTAGCGGCAACGCCCCTCATTTTCGAACCAGCTCCGCCCGGCTCAACTTCCGCAGTCGCCGCTGCGGTTTCCAGTTGAGCCCTGAGATCGCGGATCGAGGTGACGAGGGTCCGCTCCTGATCGAAGCGCGTACGCAGGCTTGCCAGACTGGACTCAATTTCCTTGCTCTTGCTTTCGATCTCAACGAGGCGTTCGCGATGGTCCGTGCCAACAGCGGCCTCACGCTCCAAGATGCGGCGCTGGACAGCTAAATCATCGATTAGGCGGACGCGATCCTCGATTGCAGGTGGGGTCGCGCTTTGCCCCAACGCCAGTCGCGCGCAGGCGGTGTCGAGAATACTTACGGCCTTGTCTGGGAGTTGGCGCCCGGCGAGATAGCGGTGCGAGAGGTGGACGGCGGCGCTTAAGCCTTCATCTAAAATGCGGACGCCGTGATGCTTCTCGAGTGACGGGACGATTCCGCGCAGCATCGTCATGCACTGGGTTTCGATGGGTTCTTCCACCTTGACCACCTGGAAACGGCGGGCCAGAGCGGGATCCTTTTCGAAATACTTCTTGTACTCTGACCAGGTGGTGGCTGCGATCGTGCGCAACTCACCTCGCGCCAACGCCGGTTTCAGCAGGTTAGCCGCGTCACCTTGGCCCGCCTGACCGCCGGCGCCGATCATAGTGTGGGCCTCGTCGATGAACAGGATAATGGGTTGGGGAGAGGCCTTTACTTCCTCGATCAAACCCTTGAGACGGTTTTCGAACTCTCCTTTGATGCCCGCCCCGGCTTGGAGCAGCGCAAGATCGAGCGTTCGCACGGTCACGTTGCGCAGCGGTGGCGGCACATCCCCTTGGGCGACGCGCAAGGCAAAGCCTTCCACGACCGCTGTCTTGCCGACGCCCGCCTCGCCCGTGAGGATGGGATTGTTCTGGCGCCGCCGCATAAGAATGTCAACGACCTGGCGGATTTCGAAGTCACGACCCAAAACTGGATCAACCTTCCCGGTTTTGGCTTTCTCGGTCAGGTTGACAGTGAACTGATCGAGGTTCGGCGTTTTCCCTCCACCACCCGACTTCGCCACGGCCTGAGCGGCGCCGACTTCCGCCGCAATGGCCTGCGCCTCTTCGGCGGAGTTGCCCACAATACTGAGGAGGTCCTTCCGCAGAGATTCCGCCTGGATCTTCAGGAATTCCTTGCTCACGTCGCGCATGAGGCGTATCAGTTCGTCATTGGTCGCGAGAGCAAGAATGGTGAACCCGCTTCGGATCTGCCCGGCGTTGTAGTCGATCGAACCCAAGGTCCAGGCTTCCGTCATCATCTTGATGATGGTGGGGCTTAGGGTCGGCGTCCGAGCATTGCCCGACTTGAGCTTGTCTAGAGCCCGCGCCAGCTCGCCCGAGAACCGGGACGAATCCACCTCGAAGTGTTTGAGAATCGCGGCCAGATCGTTGTTCGGGGAGTCAAGGAGCTTGGTGAGGTAGTGCTCTACCTCAATATCGTAATGAGTGCGAGCGAGGCAAAGTCCAGCCGCTCCCTCGAGCGCACCCCGAGTCGAATCGTTCATTTTGCCGATCAGTGCTTTGAGGTTCACGATTGTTTCCCTTCTGCCCGTCCTACGGCGAGCACGGTGTCGTCCGGATCCCGCTCGAACGGCGCGGACTTCACCCAGGACACCCAGCCCAACTGCGGACCGGACGCCTCCAGCGCCCCGAGCTCACACACCGGAACTTCTTCCCGCTCGAGGATCAGCTTGACTTCAAAATCCCATTCATCGTTCGAAAAAAAGCGAACCCAGGCCCGCAATGGCTCCCAATCCGAACCGTCGGGCAAAAACTCGACGTAGCGTGCCAGACTCAAGGGGCCTAGGATGATCCGCACCTTGGACTGCTGGTTCCAAACCGCGTCGCCGACCACGGCTCCAAAGCCGAGTTCTTCGCTCGCACTGGTGCCGTCCGCGAACATACATTGTGTGTCCGGATCCAAGCTGTACCACTCCCCCACGAACTGCTCGATCTCGACCGGTACATCGAAATAGTCGGTCAGAATCTGTTGCAATGCCTGCGCCGAGCGCGGATGCTGCGAAAGCAACCCAGCGTAAAACACCAGAGCATCATCGGGAATCGCCTGGCGATCTTGTAGGCCATCCGTTCCCAGCCCCACGAGACTGAGGAGTTGCCGCGAGAAGCGTTCACGCTCGCCCCGCTCGCTGGCTACATCGAAGCGGTACTTCCTCCAGGCGCGATAAAAAATCGAAATGATGCGGTGATTGAAGATGTCAAAGAAATCCTGCATCGAGTGGTCATTGGCCTTCAGCCGCTCGATGACCAGCGTGGTATAGGGATGTGGCAAAACACCCAGCGGTCCGGTCAGGCCCATGAAATTCACGGTCATGTTCGGCGGCCCATCCCCAGAGGAATCCATTTCTTGGATCTGACTCGCAGGGAAAGCCAACGACGCGTGGGCGGCAAAGCGCGCCACCTCGCTGGCCGGATGCGCAAACCGGCCAACCGGCGTCCGCTCGGGAAACAGCTTCTCCAGCAACCGCACCGCCTGAAAAAAATCGAAGCGATGCGGCTCCTGGGCAAGCTTGGCACCCACCACGGAGGAGTCTAGATCAGGATAGTTCGTCCCGCTCTCGGAGGCCACGCCCCTAGAAGCTCCTTTCGTTGGCGGCTTTTCGCCTCCAACTGAGTAAAACTGTTCATGGAAACATACAAACCCAGAAACTTTTCCAGCACGCTGGCGAAGAGATAAGCGCCACTCCCGCTAAATTGCTCCTCATCGAATTCCATTTGGACGCGTGTTCCGCGGGCAAAACCAACCCCGTAATCGGAGATCACGCGCGCGAAGTGGCGACTAGAGTCCAGGCTTGCTATTCCACGAATCTGCTTCTTCACATCAGGTGAATCGGAGAAGTCGTGCAATTCCAGGATCTTCTGCAACGCCTCCCGGCCATCGTCAACGATGGAGAGGAAATTGAGCGACAAATGCGAGGTCAGGCACCAGAGGGTTTTGCCGTCGAGCGGAGGCCGCAGCGTCTTGGTGGGCTTGCGTAGCGCGACGATGCGCTGGATTGCGGGGGCGCCTGCCATTTCGAAATCTCCCGTCTCGCTCCCAAAAGGCAAACGTGTGACTAGATCTCGATTGGTGCAAGTGCAGCGTACTGTCACGGTGTCGTAGTCCAAGTCCATAGGTCGGCCTGAAAGGTCGACCAAGGATAGGGACACATCGGTGCCGTCATCGCCTCGTCTCGTCGAAGGTTGGCGAGTGACATACCAATAGGCTGGGCTGGAGTCTTGGTTCGAGTGTTTTTGCGAATAGAGCGGCTGATAGATCACCGTCTCGTGCGTTTCGGCGTCGGTGCTCACAACCTCATCCACCGAATAGACTTCCATCGTCTGGTGCCGGCGCGCATCCGGGACCACCGGGTACTGGTAGCGGGTCTGATCCGTCAGAATCGGCTCCGCTGTCTGTCCGAACAGATTAATGATTGGAGTGCAGCCCATACGCAGGGTCTTCGCATCCACTGCAACCTCAAGGCGCTGTTGTCGGCCGTCTTGCTCGAAGGGAGAGGTCAAGAACAACAGCTCCGCCTTGGATTTCAGGCCTGCCCGTTTCAATTCCGAAAGGCCGCTCAGCCGGAAGAAGAAATACTTTTCCGGAAATGCGAAGTATTCCTGGAGCAGACGGTAGCCTATAAAGGAACGCCGCGGATACGGTAGCACGTCTTCGTTGTCTGTAAAGCCCATGGGCTGCAGACTCCGGATGGAAATCTCCCGCGCCGGCGCTCTTGGGTTTTCGGGATCGCGTACGAGGATACGCGCCACGTTCTTGCAGAGCAGCTCATAAAGGGCATGAATGACGGAGCTTTCGCCGTTGAGATAGAACTCCAGGGATTCTAGGTTTTCCAGCTTGTCAAAACTTACATCCGGGAAGCATTCAAGGCTCACTTGCAGAACCGCGGCCTCGGCTGTGCGTACCACTGGGTTGAGGCGATCCGGCGTGGTCCAACGCGCCTGCACCACTTTCAACGGCCACAAGGTCGTTTCGTAGCAAGTCCGAAACTTGCAGGGAACTCCCTCCACAGGACGCGAATAAAGGACGGTGCCCTTGGGAACAGGTAGGCTGCTGGTCAGCTTGCCGCGCTCCGGATCGGAGTGAAATTCCGCCACCGACATCGAGGGCACTGGGCGCAGGTAGTGCGGATAGACAATGTTGAGCAGAGATTCGGTAATCTGCGGAAAATCGTCGTCGATACGCAGGTGAACTCGCGCTGCCAGCAACGCGAACGACTCAATGATCCGCTCGACGTGTGGATCTTCGCACCGGTCCGGTTCAAGAAGGAGGCGGGAGGCAATCTTCGGATACTTCTCGGCGAACTCCGCGCCGCTCTGACGCAGGAAAGTGAGTTCGCTTTCGTAGTAATTCCTTAGTTCATTACGCACCGTCGTCTCCCTTGACCTCGTAAGCACCCTTGCTCAGTTCGAGGACGGTGTCGAAGCGAACCGGCTCCGGCGAAGGATCCATGCAAAGCATGCCGTCGATAACGAATCGCAAACTGCGATAATTACCTTCTATCGGCTCCATGCGTACCTTGGCACGCTTTAGCCGAGGCTCAAACTGCGCGATTGTAGCCTCCATCTCGCGCGAAAGATCGCCATGATCCCGGCTGGAGAGAACGAACTTGGAGGATAGGTCGGCAAAGCCGTAGTGGTACACCGAACGAACCGTTTCGCGGGCGGAATCGGGAGCAAGTTCGATCGTACGCCGCGTATTCAACAGCCATTCCAAATCACGTTTCACAGCGGCTTTGAGTTCGCGCAGAGACTGGGCGCGCGTCAGCGGCGCTTCGGCGCTGCGCTTAGGGTCGCGATCAATGAGCCGGTCCAGAACGGAAAGCGTGACCGGACCGCTGGACTCCCGTTTCGCCATATCCTACTTCCCATTTCCAAGCGCCTGCGCCGGATCGAGTCGGCAAATGCGCTCAAAGAGTTTCTGCTGTTGCGCCTTGTCGTTCTGGATTCGCTGACTCAGATTCATAACCCGCGAGAGCGCACTCGCGACCATGCCTGGATCTTCCCAGTCGTCGAGCTTGTGATTCTCGATAGCTGCCGCCAAGTCATCCAGAATCGGCTGCGCAATACTCTGCTTGCTGGTTGAGGCACACATCTCCACCAACTGCATCTTGCGGCGGAAGCGCTCCCGCCCGGAACGCTGCCGCGTGATGTCCTGCTGAATGATTTCGAAAGCCTTTCGTTCCTGCCCCTCACGCAACGCTTGTAACGCGGTCTGGTACAAATCTTTGGCCTGACCGGGCCAACGCACCGTGAACTCATCGCGAGATGCTCCGGTCCCGTTCTGCGAGTCGGACGCTCCGACTGCCACCTCGACCGTTACTAGAGACTTCAGCCAGGCTCGCGTCTCGGCATTTGCCGCAGGTGTGTCATCCATTAGCGTGGCATCGAGTAACTGAGGAATATCCGTAAGGAGCGCTTTCAACTCAGAGCGAATGGCCCTGCCAATCGCCTCATATTCACTGCCTAGTGCGTCGCAGGCTTCGACCACGAAGCGTTGTAGATCCATCCAGGCGCGGCTGCATGGCAGGGCCATCGCACTTTCGGCGGCCTCCAAAAGCTGCTCCCACCTCTTATCCAATACCAGGCGCTTGAGGTGCCGGCGCAGCTCGGTCGGTGGGGCTTCGAGTTGGGTCGGATCGGCGCGGTCTACGGCAGCGCGCAATTCGCCCCAGCGTAACCCGCGTAGCATCAAATAGGACGCAGGACTCTGCGGCTCGCGGCGGCGCAGGAATGCGGCAGCCTCAGCAATCTTACGGATGGCATCAATACGATCAGGCGGTTCCGAGGAGCCATCCACCGAAATCAGAACGCCGGTCCGGGTCGCCCCCCCGGTCCCGGGTCCTCCAGACTCCGCCGCGGCGACCGGAACTTCCTCGACCGGATCGGGATCCGTCTCGCGCTTCTTCTGCAAAAACCCATGGACGGCGTGCCGCGTTGCCTCCAATGCCGAACGCAAGGGCCCGAATGCGGGACCGTCGTCGCCGAATCTCGGGTCGCATGTTTCCTTCAGCAGCGCCAAAACTCGCAGACAATCGTCGAGGTCTTTCTCTGCCTGGGCGTAATACTTTTTCGGGGTCTCCTCGAAGGCTTTGTCGAAGAGCTCAGGTGTCAGCTTCCCTTCCTTGACCAATTGAGCGCGCTTCTTCTTCGCGTCATCGGTCTTGGCTTGGTCCTCGTAGCCCACTTCCCGGCTCTGCTGGTAGTCCAGCAGGCCATATCCGCCTCTTTCCACAACTGGGGCTGATCGAACGGGAATGTCCAGCTTCGTTCCCAGGAAGCCGAGCGGGGCCGCCCGGGTCTGCGCATCTCCGTCTTCCAACTCAGGATAGAGCGTGTCCCAGAATTTCTCAATCAGTCCGTGGCACAATAGAAGACCGTCCCGGAGTCCCGGAAAACCCTTTTGTTTGAGCGACGCTCCGGTGTGCCAGGCAGCAATTTGCAGGTCTTTGGTCTTCTTAACAAGCGCGTCCGTCGTGAGCTTGATCACCTGGGGATTGTCAGCGACCTTCCGGTCACGTTCGGTCATCCCAGGCGGCGGCTGGTCTTCTTCCCGCCGTGCCTCTTTTATCTTGTCGAAGATCGGGTCGTAGCGAAGGTTGACGCCGCTGGGGTTGGCTCCGTCAATCGGATTCAGCAACTCATCGGGGAAAGGCATGTTTCCTCAAGCGGCCACAGTTGCGGAATTGAACTCGAGAGAACGCAGTTCAAGAAACGGAACCTCCTCGTCATCGACGAGCCACATTTTTTGGCCAACGGGAACGAAATCCTCGACGCCGTCGCGCTCCTCCCAAACCGTAGCCCGGCCTAGGCGGACTGCGTCATCAAGGTGCTGCCACGAGCCCGGGGCAAGAACGGGTAGCAGCACCTCACCCAGTTCCGTGCCCTTAAACGAAGGCGAAGTACGTACGGCGGCTGGAGTCCAGATCAGATCACGCACGCGCTTTGGGGGCTGAATCTGAATGGACGAGATATGCTCCAGCGGGAGCAGCAGGTAGTTGCCGGCGGCAAAGAGTTCCAGCCGGGCCCCGATGCGAGGATCGGCATCTGATAACGTCAGGAAGGATTTGCCGTTTAGCATTCCAACAGCGTCCTTCGCGGTATCGCTCGGCTTCGGAAGCTCGCCCTTGGCAAACAGATCCTGGCGCTGACGCTCGGCGAACAAGGCGCTGCGATAGAGCATTACGCCCATCTCGCTCGAAGGTCCCGCTTGTCCAAGCACTTCCAACTGCTTGTCGGCGCGAGCGTACTCGCCCGCAAAACACAGCAACTCGAAAAGAAAGGTCCGGCGCCGCGCATCGGAAGGGTTATCCCGCACTTCGGCGCCGAGCGCGGTAATCGCTTCTGGGAGGCGGCCTTCTTTGTACAGATCCTGTGGTGTCATGTGGCACGCTCGCGGGGAAACACTACTGGTTAGGGCAAAGCACCCCGCCAGCCTCGCACGACTCTCGCGCTGACGGGGTGCCTCTCCAGTTTCTGTTGCACTTACCTCGATCGCATAGCGGCTAGGTCTGTTGCACTGCACCGATGTTGTAGGTTGCCGCGCCAGCCAGTGTGACTGCACCGCTCGAGGTATCCTGCGTATAGTACTGGTACTCAATCTGTTCGTACGCGAAGCTGACGCTCTGCGAAGGAACGCCGCTCGAGCCGCCACCCGTGCCGTGGCTGGTGATGTAGCAGTTGGTCATCACCACTTGCAAGTACAGGTAGGGCGTCCCGCCGCCGCCGGTCTTACGGCCTGCAAACGTTGCCTTGGGAATGTGCATTCCGTTATAGAGGTTCTTCAAGATCTGGTAGCTGGCGGAATCCAGCCCACAGGTGAAGCTAAAGTCCGAAAGCGAAGCTTTGCCTGCGGAGAGACCCTTGCCGCCCACATCGGCGGGGTTGGATGCGCCGAACGAAAAACTGTCCAGCTCGATGTAATTTGTCATGCCGACCGCTTGCGATTCGCCGTTCACGCCGTCGAGCAGCACATAATAGTCGCTTGCCATAGCCGTTCCTCCTGGTCCAACTTTTGAAGCATTTTGAAAATCCAGAATCCGCTTCCGGATCCTGGGCCGTGCTCCCCGCCGCCGGGGTTATTTCTTGGCCGCCGCCGGTAATTCGGCAACCAGCCGAAGAGACACACTGAGTTCATCAAGCTGGAAGTGGGGACGAAGGTAAGCAATCGCCCGGTAGACTCCGGGTTTGCCCTTTACGTCTTCCACATCCACTCTCGCCTCGCGCAATGGAAACTTTGCTTTTGTGGTTTGGTTGGCTTTGTCATCCTGCGTCACATATTGACCGATCCAGCGGTTCAGGAAGCGCCAGCAATCGTCACGCGACATAAAGCCGCCAATCTTGTCGCGCATCATGGCCTTCAGGTAATGGGCAAACCGGCAGGTCGCCATCATGTACGGCAGTTGCGCCGAGATGCGCGCATTGGCCGTCGCCGCATCGCTGTCATAAAGCTTCGGCTTGTTGCACGACTGGATGCTGAAAAACGCCGCCTTGTCCGTGCCTTTGCAATGAACCAGCGGAACAAGACCCTGGTCAGCGAGTTCTTTCTCGCGCCGGTCAGTGATGGCAATTTCCGTGGGGCACTTCAACGCTACGTCGCCCTCGTCCGTCCGAAACGTGTGGGATGGAAGTCCTTCCACCAAGCCGCCACCCTCTACGCCGCGAATGGAAACACACCAGGCGTAGTTCGCGAACGCATTGGTCATCCGAGCTGCCAACGCGTATGCCGCATTCCCCCAGAGATACCTGGTGTGATCTGTCCCATCGACTGCTTCGTCGTAGTTAAAGCCCTCCACAGGCTTCGTGTCTCGGCCGTACGGCAAGCGCATTAGAACGCGCGGGCAAGTAAGACAGACATACTTCGAATCATCGCTCTCCCGGAAGCTCTTCCACTTTGCGTACTCAGTGCTGTCGAAGATTTTGCCGATATCGCGAGGCTGATCCAGAGCCGTAAAGCTCGGCATATTCAACAACTCTGACGAGGCTGCGGAAAGGAAAGGCGCGTGTGCTGCAGCTGCGACTTGAGACACCTTTTCTAACAACTCCATATCTTCCGGATGTTTGCTAAATTCGTAGTCACCTACCAGGGCGCCGAATGGTTCGCCGCCGAAAATTCCGTACTCGTCCTCGTATACCTTCTTGAACATCGCGCTCTGGTCGAATTCCGGAGCCCGCTGCAAATCGCGGAGCAGTTCCTTCTTGGAGGCATTTAAAACGCGAATCTTGAGGAGCGTGCCCGTCTCGGACTGGTCGAGAAGATACTTGAGTCCGCGCCAGGTGCCTTCCAGCTTCTGAAATTGAGGATGGTGCAGGATCTCGTTCAACTGAATGGAAATGAGATGGTCAATCTGGGCGACGCGCGCCGTGATCATCTGATCGGCGTCGCGCGCAACCGTCATCGAGCCTTCGAGGACTTGCTCGACAAACTCCTTGACCAGATTCTTGCCGCGCTCACGCGCCCCTGCATCACTAAACCGGCCCTGTTCTAGTATCTGGTCGAGAAGACTACCCTCCGCCTCCGCGACCTGCGCCACCGCTACCGGCCCACTTGCAGCCTCTTTCTTAGCCATTGGGCTCCCCCTTCTCACCTACTTCGGCCTTCAACTTGTCCAGCTTCTCGGTCTTGCTGACCGCATCCAGCAGCGCTTCGTCCAACTTATCGTTCGTCTGCAGCGTGCCTTTCAAGTCATTCAGGCGGGTTCTTAGCTCCAGCAGCTCACGCAGAGGCTTCACCTGCCGCGCCACCTGCTCTGGCTCAAAGTCTTCTAAACTCTGAAACTTCAGGTCCACCTTGAGCTGGCCAGCGTCCGGTTCGTCGCTGAGCTTGTTGTCCACGGCGAAAGCGAGGTGCGGCTTCATGCTTTCCAGCACTGAGTCGAAGTTATCCGGCGTCACTTCGACGAACCGGCGTTCTTTCAACTTGGGCAGTGGTTGCTCCGGCATCCCGGTGAAATCGCCCAGGACGCCAACGACGAAAGGCAGCTCTTTGATTTCGATGGCATCGCCCGCTTCGACGTCGTAGGTGATCTGTACTCGAGGAGGACGTACCCGATCCAACTTATGTTGTGTACTTGGTTTACCCATGAGTTCTCCCTTGCTAAGCTTCTGGGTTGCTTCCGGGTGACTCCACTCCAGTTCGTTCAGTGCAGGTTTGCTGGGGGGGCACAAACCTATAGAGAGCACCAAACTTGGGCGGAAATCCGGGACCTGCGCCTTGGAGAGCCTTATGAGCCAGCAACAAGGCAGGGATCACGGTTTATCACAAGCCCCAAGGGGAGTCAAGCAATTACGCTCACTTTTCCACCGGTAACAATTCCGGCTGCAGATCGTAGCCTCCCATTGTTACAGAGGCGTGAACATAGTCAGCAAAACATAGTGCGCAAATGGAGCTGATCGTTTCGTTCTCCTCACCAAGCAGACGAGGCTGCACATTTTTGCGCTTCCACCAATGTTGGAAAGAACGACGGACCGAAATAAGGGCTCCGGGCTTTTAGCCTTTGCTTCCAAGTAGAGGAATTGCTATTGTGAGCAACGCAATCGAGATTCCTTATGAAGCAGCTTCAGCCTGTGATCTGGACCAAGGGGACGTTCCTGACGCCTCAGCACCTCCAAGTGCAGGACAGATTCGTCGAAGATAGCCTGAATTTCCGGCTGCAATCGCTCAAGTTTTGCTCATGGGGCTTCAGCGATCTGATGATCGACCAGGAGAAGCTGGCCGGAGGGCATCTGGTGGTCTCGAGGGCGTCGGGAATCTTCCCCGACGGGCTCCTCTTTGACATCCCGGACTCGGATCTGGCTCCGCCCTCGCGCGCGCTCGCTGACTGCTTTGAGCCGGGTGTCGACATCGTGGATATCTATCTTGCGGTTCCCGATTTCCGTCAGCGCGGAGTCAATATTGCCAGTGGCGCTCGCGGCGGCAACACCCGCTACCTCGCCGATATCGCTCCTTTTCGCGACGACAATACCGGAACCAGTGAGAAGCCTATCCAGGTGGCGCGTAAGAATTTCCGCCTTTTGGCGGACAGCGAGAATCGTCAGGGAAACTCCGCCCTCCGTATGGTGAGCATCGAGCGCCGGGAGGGCGGAGTTTTCCGTCTCAATCCGCGTTTCGTCCCGCCTCTGCTTGACTTGCGGGCTTGTGAGTATGTCTTGGGAGTGGTCCGCGGAATGGTGGAATTGCTCTCGGCCCGCAGCACTCAGCTCTCAGGAACCCGGCGCCAGAAGAACCAGAGCCTAGCCGACTTTACGGCCGCAGACATCGCCAATTTCTGGCTCTTGTATACCGTCAACTCCTACTTCCCTGTCTTCAACTTCTTGTACGAAGCCAAGCAAGCCCATCCCGAGGAACTCTACTCAGCAATGGTAGAACTGGCAGGCTCCTTGACCACCTTTTCGTCCACAGTACGCCCCCGCGACCTGCCGCTCTATGACCACGACGACTTAGGCACTTGCTTCGCAATCCTCGACGCCAAGTTGCGCGGATTGCTGGAAACTGTTGTGCCTACGAATTTTGTCTCGTTCCCCCTCAAACTGGTGCAGCCTTCTGTCTATGCCACTGCCCTCGACGACGAGAAGTATTTGAACAATACCCGGATGTATCTGGCAATCTCGGCGGGAACCAGCGAAGAAGAGTTAATTCGCAAGGCGCCGATGCTGCTGAAGGTTTGCTCTGCCACCCACATCGATCACCTGGTCAAGCAGGCTCTACCGGGAATTCAGTTGACACACCTCACCAATCCGCCAAATGCCATTCCGGTCAAGCTGAAGTACCAGTATTTCAGCGTCAACCAGTCAGGGCCCGCCTGGGAGGCGGTGCGCCGGGCACGGAATTTCGCGGCTTTTGTGCCGGCTGAATTTCCCCACCCCGAAATGGAACTCTTGATCTTGCTGCCTAACCCTGCTTAAGGCCGGGCGGACTAGGCTGCCTAAACTTACGGCTTGTAGACGAAGTAGAGTACAAGCCCCACGGCCGCCAGGAAAATCAAGTTGAGGATGATAATCAGCGGCGCATAGCTCGTCCAGTTCCCTGGCTTCTTTACCGTCGGCACCTTGGGGGCTGGAGGGAGCTTCGGAAGAGCGCGCATCGAAGGCGGCGGTGGAGCGTGTAAGTGAGGCATCATCGGAGGCGGCGTGGCTACAGTCGCGCTCGGCATCCTCAACTGAGGTGCCGCGATGCCCGATGGCCCAATCGTTGGCATGCTCACCGCTGGCATCGTTACCGCAACCTTTGGCAGCGGCATGGGAAGATTCATTCCCCCAGCTGTCGACGGGGGCGCGTCCGGCTTCCCGGTGCTTGCAGAAGACCCAGCCGGTTCGCGTTTAGGACCCTTAATGATTCGCGTGTACTGGCTCTCCCCCTCAGGAAGTGAAGACGGCGGAGCGGAAACTTCCTCCTGAGCCGGCGGCTTAAACACCCGAGTCGCTCCTTCCTCGTGCTTGGAACCAAAAGTCGGACCCAATGGCGTGCTGGATCGGAAAACGGGCTCTCCGTCACGCTGACCCGAAGAAATCGGCAGAGAGTTCGTATTCGAAATGAAATAGTCACCCCCACGATCACCCTTTTCAGGCCGCTCCGCCGATTTTTCCGGGGTCCACTGCGGAAGTGAAGGCGTGCTAGGAGCCGGACGAGAATTGCCGAAAATTTCCGTGAAGTTGCCGCGCTCGGACTGCCCCGGCGGCTCCAAGAGCGGCTCAGGTGCGAGAGGAGCCAGACTTCCCCCGGAAGAGGGACCGAAAAGCTGAGTGAAATCGCTCCGCGCCGGCGCTGGACGGTTAATGAGATCAGGCACCGGCAAGGGTAACGGATTCGCCGGGGGCGGCGGAGCCGCGAACGGACTGCGAAAGAACTGCGTGAACTCACCGGGACGACCGGTTTCTTTGGACGGATCTACAGGCAACTCCGGAGGGTCCGGGAGGAGCCAAGAATCGACTTTCTGGTTCCTCGACAATTCCACCCTTCCTTCGGGTCTCGGTTCCACGTTCCTTGGAACAGTCGGCGGCTGGACCGGAACACGCGAGGTGGGCAATTGCGCACCCTCTCCTAGACCAGCCATCTGGTCGGTGAATGAGCCTGGAGCCGACCGTCTTGGCTCCGAGTGTTTCGGTTCCAAATCCCTGGACTCCGAACTAAAACCGGGCCCCTGCGAAACGGGGCGGATCGCGTCGGACCAATGCGGATCAGACCGGGCCGCCGATGGCGTAGAGTGGTCCCAATCGTCTTCTGGCGGTTTCGGTGGAGCCGTTTCAGAGACAAAGGGCCGGAACGCTCGGGTAAAGTCTCCCACAGGCCGTTCGGTCACGTGCGGGCGCTGCGGTTGTGGGCTCGAGGTTTCGTCCTCCCAGCGCTCTCGGACTGGGGCGTCACTGGCGTCGCGCCGCGGCTTTGAGACTGGCTTTGGAGCTGCCTTCGGCATGGTCTTGTAAACCTCCACCCATTCCCCCAAAGCGTCCGGATCGCGTGGAAACTTGGTGACGATGTAAGCCTGCGAGCCGTCGTCGTATTGCCCTCCATCAATCACAGGACCAATGGCGGGCGGGCAGATTCTTTCCATGTAATCCAGGAGATCCCGGTTGCTGGGCGAGGCCTTGGTAAGAGCGGGAAGTGAAAACAAATGCACCAAGAAGAGTTCGCTTCCCCCGATCGGGTGAGCAGAGAACGTCTCCACGGTGCCGACCGTGTGCTGTTCCAGCAGCTCGTATTTCCCGAGAAACCTCAACGTTCTCTCTCCGAGTCGCTTGAACAAACCAAGTGGGAAGCAACCGTCCGAAGACAGGACGGGGAGGAGCAAGCGGTGTTTCGCACCTCACCGATGTCGGTTGTCGAAAGACTGCCCGATACGGCAGAACCGCTGACGCGGCAGTCTTGTCGAGCAGATTACACCCTCCAATCTTGACAGTAAAGGCCCAACCCCCTAGCATCTACGCTGAAGGTCGCTGAAAACCGCGCCAATACAGCGTTCGGTGGCTTGCTGCCCTTCGTGCAGAGGCGTATTGTCGCCGAGTTTAGGGGTTCGTCTGGTCCTCCCCGCCGTTCCCGAATCCCGAAAATCTCCAGTAGGCGCAAATTTTTGTTCGGAAGTTCGTCTATTCAAGAGACAATGTCCCCTCGTATCGCGCCGGTCAACTGAAGCATGAAGCAGCTCTCTAAAATCGTATGGTCGGAAGGGATGTACTTGGCCCCACATCACTTCCAGGCTCAGAACCGGTATTTCGAGGATTCGGTGCAGTTCGCCGTGACTAGCCTGTGGCGGGATGCTTACGGATTGGTTTCTTGCGAATTTGACGCGGAGGCCATTCGTAACGGCACCGTCTCACTGGTCCACGCCATCGGTGTTTTTCAGGATGGGCTGGCGTTCGACATGCCGGAGTGCGATCCTCTGCCTCCCATTCGCAACATCGGCGAATTGTTTTCCCCTGTCGCCGAGAGCCTGACTGTGTCCCTTGCGATCCCGCGCAGCGTGCCGGGTGGACCGAATTGCATGGTCGCTCCGAACGGTCACGTTTCGACGCGATATGTAGGCTCATCCGAGAATCTCGCCGACGAAAACTCAGGACAAGATGAGAAGACGATCACGCTGGGACGTAAGAACATTGCGTTGGTTCTCGATACCGAGGACAGGAAAGAGTGGCTCACGCTGCCGGTCGCGCGGATCTTGCGTGACGGCGCGGGACATTTTGTTTACGACGCTCACTTCATTCCTCCATGCCTAAAGCTCAGCGCCAGCCCCGCGCTCCTCGGACTTACTCAGAGGCTCGTGGAGATTCTCGAGGATAAGAGCGCGAGCGTCACCCGCACGCAACCGCGCGACCGCGGGCAGTTTCAGGTCGGACTCTCCGCGGCACATGTGGCACAGTTCTGGTTTCTGCACGCTCTCAACTCCCATCTTGCACCCCTACGGCACATTTTGCTCACCAAACACGCGCATCCGGAAGAGCTTTACCGGGAGTTGTTGCGGCTGGGCGGCGCGCTCTGCGCTTTCGGCTTGGACTCGCATCCGCGCACGCTGCCCACTTATGATCACTTGCATTCGGAGACGTGCTTCGGGGAGGTCGACGATCACATCCGGCGCCATCTTGAGATCGTTCTGCCCTCCAAGGCTATCTCGATTGCGCTGACTTCGGCGGAACGCTACTTCTACGAAGGCCAGGTTAAGGATCAACGTTGCTTCGGTCGTTCGCGCTGGATCCTCGGTGTGCAAGCTAAGATGGGTGAGGCTGACCTTATTTTGAAAGTTCCTCAACTCGTAAAACTGTGTTCCTCGCAGTTCGTACCGGAGTTGGTCAAACGTGCTGTACCCGGTTTGGTCTTGACCCATATCCCCGTACCTCCGTCTACTATCACGGCGCGCGTGGAAAGCCAATATTTTGCAGTGAGCAAAAGCGGCCCCTGCTGGGAGCACATCCTGCAGACTAAGCGCGTAGGCGTCTACGTTCCCGGCGAATTTCCGCGAGCTGAACTGGAACTCACCGTCATTCTCGAGAATTGAGACAACTCATGTCCCCGACTCCCCTGGCAAGCTATCGCGGCTCGACCTCGGCGCTGGATACGCGCGGCTGGAATCTTGCGCTGGCGTTCCAGGAGGTGTTCACCGCAATCGTACGGCTCCGCAGCAACCGCCAGCAGGTCACTAACTCCGAAGCCTTTCGCGGGCAAATGAAGCAAGCCCTGCAACGGGCTGAGCAGGAAGCACGGAGCGGCGGCTATAAAGCCGAGGACGTTCGTCAGGTTCTGTTTGCTGTCGTCGCTTTTCTTGATGAGTCGGTCCTGGGCTCCCGGAATCCAGTTTTTGCGGACTGGCCGCGCCTGCCTCTGCAAACCGAACTGTTCGGCCACCAAATCGCTGGCGAAGTAGTGTTCCAGGAACTGCAGAAAACCCTAGGCCGCGCCGATTCGGCCGAGACCTGCGACGTACTTGAAGTTTACGGACTCTGCCTCCTCCTGGGGTTTCGTGGGCGTTACGCTGCAGCGGGTGCTGGGGACTTGCAGTCGCTAGTCACAGCGATCCAGGAAAAGCTTCGCCGCGTGCGCGGGCCCTCCGGACCTCTTTCACCTCGCGGACTCCTGCCTTCGGATGCGGTCCGCGTGGCTCATTCTGATCCTTGGGTGCGGCGATTGGGAATCCTCACCATTTCGATTGTCGCGCTCACCGTAATCGCGTTTGTAATCTTCAAGCTAGTTCTGAATTCCGGATTGTCCGGCTCTGCGTGATGGTCGGCTAGTTCTCTGAAAGAGTTTTTCGGAGTGAGGGAGAAGATTCATGGGTGTTTACTGGGCCACTGCCGCCATTCTGGTGCCGTATCTTGTGCTGGCGTGGTTTCTTGGCATCTGGTTGCACCTTCACGGCTCGAGTCTCTGGATTCTTCGCGGAGGGCTGGCCTTCCTCGGCATCCTGGCAGCCGGTGTTTTTTTCTGGTTCTTCCGTAAATCGAAAGCTGAGTCTGATGCTGAGGGTGAAGCCGAAGCTGGCGTCACCGACTCCGCGGGTGACACGAAGGAAGTGGACATGCTCGTCCACGACGCCGTGCGCAAGTTACGCGCTTCGTCCTTAGGTCGCAGCGCCAGCTTGGGAAAACTGCCTGTCGTCTTCGTGGTAGGTGAATCAGGCTCGGCCAAAACACATACTGTCATGAATTCGGCGCTTGATCCCGAGCTTTTGGCCGGCCATGTCTATCAAGACAACGAGATTCTTGGTACCAGCACCGCCAATTTCTGGTACACGCGCCAAGCCATCTTTGCCGATGTTGCTGGCAACGTTCTACAGGAGAACAAGAAATGGGCGCGACTCGTGAAACTGCTCCAGCCCGGTCGAGTCTCCAGCGCCGTTCAGCAGGGGCAGCAAGCTCCCCGCGCGGTGATTGTGTGCTTCGATTGCGGAAGCTTCCTCGAAGAAAGAGCGAACGAAACCACTACTGCGACTGCCCGTAAAATCGGTGGCCGCTTGCAGCAAGTTTCACAATTGCTCGGGATCAGCTTCCCTGTCTACGTGCTTTTTACCAAAATCGACCGAATCTCCTTCTTCTCCGAGTACGTACGAAATTTCAGCAAAGACGAAGGCGCCAATGTGCTGGGAGCCACGCTTCCGGTTCGTCCGCCGCATTCGATCGGTGTCTATGCCGAGGAAGAAACACGCAGGCTGGAAAAAGCGTTTGACGAGCTTTTTTATTCTCTGTCGGACCGCCGCATGGACCTACTCGGCCGCGAGAACGAGGCTGACAAGCGGCCCCTGGTCTACGAGTTCCCCCGCGAACTGCGGAAGGTCCGTAAGCTACTCGTGAATTTCCTGGTGGATATGGCCCGCCCCAGCCAACTGCAGGTCAATCCCTTTCTACGCGGTTTCTACTTCACGGGCGTTCGACCGATTGTGATTGATGACGTCGTTGCGGCCTCGGTGAACGAGTATGAAACAGCGCCGGAACCCGATTCGGGCGCGACGCGCATTTTCACCGCCGGGCACGGAGGCGGCCGCCAGCCCATGGCGCAAAAGGTGATGGGTTCGCGCAAAGTTCCGCAGTGGATGTTTCTCAGCCAGTTCTTCAACGGCGTTTTGCTCAAGGATCAAGTCGCCTTCCGCACCAGCGGATTCAGCACACGCGTAAGCCTGCTCCGACGAATCGCACTGATTTCCGTCACGGCCATCGGCCTTCTGTGCGGACTTCTCTTTTTCATTTCATTCTTGGAAAACAGATCCCTCGAGAACGAGGTAACAGAAGCGGAGCGTCAAATCCCATCCCTAACCCTGGGCGCGGGTCAACTCCCTTCCGTCTCGGATCTGCAGCAGTTAGACCGCCTCCGCCTGGCTGTAGCCCGGCTGGCCGACTATGAAGAAGATGGCCCACCCTGGCATATGCGTTGGGGTCTCTACGTTGGCGACGCGCTCTACCCCGATGCCCGTCGCGTCTATTTTCAACATTTCGAAGAGATGCTCTTCGCGCAGAGTCAAGGCGCGATCGTTGGTTCTTTGCGCGCGCTCCCGGCTCAGCCTGGCCCCAGTGACTCTTACGACAAACCTTATACCGAATTGAAGGCCTATTTGATCACCACCAGCAACTCGGACAAGAGCACGGTGGAGTTTCTCTCTCCGGTTCTGCTAAGTCATTGGGCGAACGCTAAGGATGCTGGCCCCGACAGAACCGAGCTGGCGCGGAAACAATTCAACTTTTACAGCACTGGACTCCCGAACCAAAATCCATTCTCCGAACAGAACGACGCTCACACCATAGCGCAGGCTCGCACCTATCTCAACCAATTCCAAGACATCGAGCGCATCTATAACGCGATGGTGGAGGAGGTCTCTCGCCGCAATCCTGGGGTCAGCTTCAACCAGGCGTTCAAAGACTCGGAGGGCGTGGTCACAAGCTCATCAGCGGTCAGAGGAGCGTTCACGCGTGGTGGCTTCGACGCCGTGCAGGAGGAACTGCGGCAACCGTCGCACATCCTAGGAGAGAAGTGGGTTCTGGGCGACTCCACCTCGGCCCAGTTGGATTTCGCGGCGCTACGCAACCAGGTTTCACAGTACTACTATCGGGATTTCGTACAGCAATGGCTCACTGTCCTGAAGACATCCAAAGTCAATGAATTTGGAACGCTGGAAGGCGCAAGCAGAAGACTGGAAAGCTTGACCAGCCAGACTTCGCCCCTATTGGAATTGTTTTGGTTTATCTCCAACAATACGGATGTAGGTGTTCCTGACGCTAGCGATCCATTCCAGCCCGTGGCCGGCATTGTTCCGCCGGGCGCCCCGCGCAAGCTGCCAGACCAGTACATCGGGAGCTCCAACAAAACCTACATTTTGGCGCTGGCGAAACTGAAAGCCGACGCCGACGTTCTCTCCAAGAACCCCGGCTCCGCACCCGACCTGGCTACGGCAAACCAGGATGCAAGCGCAGCCGAGGTTGAAGTAACGAACACCATGGGCACCCGAGTCGATCAGAAGTTCCACAGCGAGAAGGAAGTTCTTCGGCTACTGAAGGAGCCCATCGCCAGATTCGGAGAGGTCCTCACCAGCGGCCCTAAAGAGGCCTTGAACAAAGGTGGTAAAGACCTGTGCAGCCAGTTCAGTGAATGGACCAGATATTACCCGGTCAATTCGAACCCGGACGCGCAGGATCTCCCGATCGAGACGCTCAGCAAGAGCCTCGCTCCCAAGAGCGGCACAGTATGGCAATTCGCCGAAAAGCTGGCCCCCTATGTCACGAGGCAGGGTAACGTCTTCTCCGCAATTCCAGGTGGGGCAGTTACGCCTACGCCCGGGATCTTGCTTTTCCTGAGCCGCGCCGCCGCGCTCAGCGATGCTCTGTACCCCGATGGTTCCGCTCCGCCTCATTTCTCTTACACATTCAAGCTTCTGCCCAGCAATCTTGAGGGAGTGACCCTGAAGGTCGGGAAGGAGACTCTGCCTGCCTCCGAGCCGGAGAAAACTTTTACGTGGACCGGGGCCCCGGAGGATGTGCGCGTCACCTCAAAGGGCGACGACATCCTCCAGTCGTACCAGGGCTCATGGGCGATCTTCCGGCTGGCCCAGAGCGCTCGCTGGGCTGGTTCAAGCCTGGAATGGGTGGAGCAGTCAAACGGGAAAGACGTGGTGCTTCCGAGTGGTAAGGTGAAATCATTCCGCTATCAGTTGCAGGTAACTGGATTCAACCCACTGCGCCCGGGAGAACTGGCTGGTCTCCATTGCGTGGCGCAGGTGGCGCGCTAGCAGGGATGCGATTCCTAAATCGGTGTTGTACCTAGATGGATTCCAGGGACTTTGCGCGCCCGGGCTTCAACCGCCCCAGCACCCGGTCGGACCACGAAGGCTCAGCTGCCTTGACCACAAGACAGGTGATGTTGTCATTGCTCTCTGCGTCTTTAGCGGCCTGGATTAAGTCCTTGCAGGCTTCCTCCGGCGACGTGCCGGCAGCCAGCACCTCCTGCAGCCTATCGTCATGCACGAAGTGCGAAAGCCCATCGCTACACATCAGCAACAAATCCCCGGCGAGGAGTTCGTGGTCCGCCAAGTCCGGATCCACGCTTTCCTCCGCTCCCAGCGAGCGCACAATCACATTTTGTACCGTTGACTTCTCGACATCTTCCAGAGCCAAAAGACCGCGTCTTACCTGTTCCATTACCAGCGAATGGTCGCTGGTTAGTGGCTGTAATACCCCGCCTCGGAGTAAGTACGCTCGGCTGTCTCCCACGTGTGCCACTGAAAACTGATCACCCTCAACGGCCAACGCAACGATGGTAGTTCCCATCCCAGCATAGTTCTCTTCTCGACTCGCTTCGTCGTGAATAGCCTGATTCGCCAAATGAATCGCCCGCGCCAACGCGTTCGCGCGGCCCGACAGAAGTTCAATCTCCATGCCAAATATTTCCTGGTCGTTGGAGGGCTTGCGAAAATGTCCCATTACGGTGTCAACTGCAATCTTGCTGGCACGCTCACCCGCTGCCTGCCCGCCCATTCCGTCGCAGACCACGAAGATTCCACGCGCCGTATCGTAGCCGAGGTTGTCCTCGTTGTTGGTTCGCACCAACCCCACGTCTGTCACGCCCGCGACCTGAATTTTCAGCTTCATACGGCAACATCACCGATGGGCCGGAGAAACCTTACCAAAAAGCCTCCACTCAGCCAACTACCTCAAAATGCCGCGAACCTCTAGCCCGCCCCCGCGGTTGGCCCCTTAAGCCCAATGCGTGTCAAGATGCTCGACCGCGATGCTTCCTTCCGCAAGCGCTTCCATTCTGCTTGCAACTCCGGGCTGCCAAATTCCGAAAGAGTTGCAGCGCTATCCAGCATTTTAACCGCGGAACGAGCATCTCCTCCTGCCAACGCATCTTGCGCCTGTGCATTCGCAACTGCCAAAGCTTGGTTGGCGATTGCCTTCCGTCTCTCATCGAAGGACTGCGCCACCTGTTGAAGGAAGGGCGACTCTCCGGCCTCCGGCACCCCATCGCGCAGAGCGTTCCAGCGCATGGCAATCCCCTGTTGATCCAAGGCCGAGTAGGCCATCGCGATCGTAGATAACGCTCGCCGGTCCCGATCCCTTGCCGAGCGCAGTGTATTCAACGCCTCCTGCGTCGCGGCTTGTTGCAGCACGGGTTCCGGCTGGGACTTCAGGAACTCGATCCCCTCGTCAAACTGCTCTTCCCGGAGGTAAGCTGCCAACGCATCGGAAATTGCGTTGGCTTTCTGCTGCAGCGACTGCTGCTGCGCACGGCTCCTCTCCAGCAGTTCTTTCAATGCAAGATCGTCCGTCTGCTGCACTACCGGCTCCAGCAATCGGATGGCCTCCGTATACGCCCGTTTCGCTAATAGACTCTGCGCCTGGCTCAGCGTGGACTCGATCTGAGCGGCGCGCTGCTCGCGATGAGCCTCGTGTCGTGCGAAGTCCAACAAGCCAGTCATTTCGTCCGAAAATGCACCCTGCGACTGACACGCTTCCAGCAACCGCACCGCTTCCCGATAGTGTTTTTGATCTAAAGCCTGGTTAGCCAACGTCATATAACGGTGGCGCGCCCCTTCGACCGTCACCCGCTGTAGGTGCTGTTCAATGCTGCCCTGCAAGACCTGCAACCTTTCGTTGCCCGGAATCTTCCGCACCATGTCCATGGCGAGTTGCAGAGCGTCTTCGGGAGACCGCTCCATCATCGCGCGGCATTTCTGCACCGTTTCGTCCACAAGTCGGCGCGTTTCATGTTCCTGCGCCTGCCGATCCAGTTGCCTTTTGAACTGAAGCAACGCCGGTTCATTGGGTATTTTTTCGAGAGCTTCATCCACCAGAACCATGGCGCGATTCACTTCATCGGCACTGATGGCAATCGCGATCTCACTCTGGAGCCGCTCCACGATGCGCCGCCTTCGCTCCTGGTCCTGCCCTGCTTTCGCCGTGTCCAACAAGGAGAACAACTCTGGGTTGGAAGGATCGATGCGCTCGGCTTCGGTCAACAGTTCAATGGCGGCCGTAAAATGCCGTGCGCCGACTTCACTACGAGCGGATTCCAGCAACTTCCGGGTCTTCGCCAGCCGTACCGCATCCTCCACCTGACGGACCAAGGCAGCATTCGCCGACCGGACGCGGGAATCGTCCTTGTCAAGTTCCAGGGCCTTCGCAATCACAACCTGCGCCAGATCAAAATCGCCCTTCTGGCAAGCCCCAGCCGCCTGTCGTAAATACCCCTCAATCTGTTGATTCTTCGCCTTCTTCAGCCGCAACTCCGCAGCCGCCTCCGTCAACTGCGAACTTGACGGATCCAACTTCAGGGCCTGCTCCAGGAGTGAAATAGCCTCATCGAATTTCTTATTGCGTCGGGCATCGTCTGCCTGAGCCAGCAATTGTTGAATTTGGGACGCTCGCTGCCGCTGCGCGATGCTTTGTTGCACCTGGACCATGAGTTGACGCGCGCCGAGGTGGTGGCTGTCCAGTTTCGCCACCTTGAGCAGAACTTCACGCGCTTTCGTAAAGTCCTCGTGGCGCACCAGTTGTTGCGCCTGCTGGAAAATCTCCGCCGCCTGCTCTTTCTTCAGGCCCTCCGCCACAGCGGACACCTCCGCCCCCATCTCGTCTGCCGTGGCATACCGGTCATGGGCCTCCTTCGCCAAAGACCGGTCTAAAATCGCGTCCAATTCCGGCGGATAACTGTGGATGTAGTTCCCCAAAGGCGGATAGCTCTCGTGCAATACTTTCTGAATTACCGCCACATCCTCGCCGGTAAACGGCAATTGTCCTGTAATCAACTGGTATAGCAATACTCCGGTTGAGAAAACGTCCGATCGTCCGTCAAAAGCGTGGTTTCGCAGCCGCTCGGGCGCCATATAGTGCAGCGTTCCGATCACATTCCCTGTGCGCGTCAAACCGCGATCGCTCTTTTCTTGCCGCGCAATACCAAAATCCAGAAGCTTCACGACTCCGTCAGGTTGCAGAATCACATTCCCGGGCTTCACGTCCCGGTGAATCACATCATTGCGGTGAGCGTAGCCAAGTGCGGAGCAAACTTGCTCAATCACTCTCAACTTCGCAGCCAAGGACAGGGGTGGAGTCGCGCGAATCACGTGGTCCAGCGCATCCCCAGCGACAAATTCCATCACGACGTAGGGAAATCCGTCTTGTTCGCCAAGGTCGTAGATGGTAACGATATTGGGATGCTTGAGCTTGCTGGTCTTCTTTGCTTCTTCGTACAAGCGCTCGAGCATTTCCGCGTCGCCGGCGAAACCCTCGGTCAGGGTCTTGATGGCAACCTCGCGTCCCAGATTCTGGTCAAACGCCCGATAGACCAAACCCATCCCGCCCCGTCCGAGAACGCCGGTCACTTTGTATTTTCCGATGCGCTCTGGGGTCGCTTTTGCCATCTCTGGTTCCGAAGACGCTAGGAATTGGTGGGGGGCGCGAGCTGTCGAATGTTGAACTGTTTCTGAAGGAACTGCCTGGCTTCGGTGCGCTCTGGAGTTTCACTCTCTGCGGTCGAATTCAGGTAAAGAATATACTTTTCCGCCGCTGCATCCATATCCCCTTCTTGCACGTGTTTCCGCGCCAGCCCTAGGATCTTTTGCGGCAGGCCTTGCACTTTCTCCAGAACTGAGTGAATCAGGGCATCGCGGGCATCGATTTCAACATCGTTCAGAAACTGAATCTCATCGGGGAGGGTGCCCTTCGCAGTAACGCCCTGAGTGTCGTCCGGCTTCACATTTTCCAACACGACGAAGGTCTTGTGATTAGTTTTGCTGATTGGCGTCGCCGGATCCAGCGCGTCCCCATTCGCATCCAGCATGCGGAATGACACTTCTACTACGGCCGTCAGATCGATGGTCCTCTTCGTGTAGGTGTAGGGCTTGATGACATCTTCCTGGTTGGTCTTGGGCAGCGAATCCAGTCTGCGATGAGCTTCTTGAACCTTCGTCTCGGCCGAGGCTACGGCCGCATTGGCGTCCGCTATGTCCTTCTTCTTCCCATGAGATTGCGCGCCTTCCAGCACTCGCTGCGAGCTTTGCAACTCGAGCGTCGCCGACTCGTAGTCCCGGTTTACCCGATTCCATTCTTCGTTAGGAACTTCTCGCGCACCAAACCGGTACTTCGATTCCATCGGTTCGATTGTGGGCGTCAGAACAGGCCGATGCTGCAGCACGTCGCCAACCAACTGAAAATTGGGTTCCGTACTTGAGGTATCGCTGGCGCGGACTACCTTGACCGGCAGCCCCGAGGTCTCGACGCCGGTGGCGATTGCATCTGACATCTGATCGGCAAACCCTGCGCTGTCACGGCGCGATGTCTGGTCGCGGAACCTGACGCGGACCGAAAGTTTGGAACGCATCTGGTAGACCGCGGCGGCTTTCGTCCGCTCGTCCCTCACATCGTCCCGGTTCGGCTTAAACAATTGCGATTGATCGAGGTACAACCACGCCAGCCCGACCCCGGATCCCAGCGGCCGGTCGAGATACTTTTTGGCTTGCTGCAAGTAGTAGTCGCTAAGATTCTGGGCGATCAGGTCCAGCCGCAACTTCAGATTGTTGTCTGCCTCAGAAACTCCGTAAGCACTCTGAAGCAGATCGTAGGCCCGTAAAATTCCGACTTCGTCCGCCCTTCCGCTGATTGGCGTGTGCGCCAACTGCAACGTCTTGGCTTTCTCGGAAGCCTCTTTCACGTAGTCGGGCTCGAGCGTTTGCATGCGGTCGGCGACCAGAGCCTTTGAGGCTTTCGGTAGTGCAGTCAGCACTTCGTACGCATCGATAAAATTGTGCTCGCCAGCATAAGCGTCGCTCTGGCTGAGGGCAAGGTCCGCGGCTGCTTTCGTTTGGTAAGTCCGCAATCCGTCTTGCGCCTTGGAGAGAGAAGCGGTCACTTCTGGTGTCTTGCGAATTTCGCTGCCTTTCTGAAATTCGCGCACCGCCTCCTGCCATTTCTGGCTGTTGAGGAAACCTGTTCCCAAATCGAAGTGATTCTTGTAGGCGGCGCTAACCACAGCCGCAATGCGCGGCTCTTCCTCACTATAGGAGCGGTAAGGCGCGATTGCGCTCAATGCGTCGTCGAATCTCTTGGACCCTTCTAGGATCTCGGCATTATGCAGCGTGGATTCCACAGCTCCGGTCTCGGCGACGTTCTGCTTTTGCAAACTGAGCGCCGTATCCCACTGCGCATCCACCTCAAGGATGTGCCCCACCAGGTCTCGAGCATTTGCCAGGTGCGCGTATCCCGGTCCATGTGCTTTCAGACTCTGCATGTAAGCTTGGAATTCACCCTGGGCTTTGTCGGTAAGCACCCCAAGTTCAATGCCAACGCTTCGTTTCAAACGCAAAGCCTCGGCATCATTCGGCAGCAGCCCCAAGGCCTGATCGCCTCCCACCTTAGCCTTTCTCAGCTCGCCATAAAGGGGCGTATCAGAGGGCTTACGATACGTTGTCAGGCCGTCCTCGCCGTCCTTGACCAGCAAAAGGACCGAAGCCTGTTTCGCCTGATTCGTATGCGGAGATGAGGGATATCGGCCCAGATAGTCCTGCCAACCCAGCACGGAGTGTGCACGCTGAGCGCGAAGGTATTCCGCGAGTTCAACGTCCGGCCCAGCGATGAACAGGAGCTTCACACCCGCCTTGAAGGGAGCGACCACGCTTTCCGTCCCAAACGACGCGGAAATTACCGTGCCCTGCAACGCACCCAGGTCCGCCAACTGTATAGGTGTAAACGCCTCGTCCTTCTCCAACTTGAGATTGGTGGGAACCACGCAGGAACCCATACCCCCACGCGTCAACACCATCATGCCGTCGGCGCCCCGCTCCAGAGACTCCGCCCCGGCGATCACGACCTTCGGCAACTTCCCGTAGGCTGACCTGTCGATCTTCTGAGTCTGCCCAGTGCAGCTTCGCAAGTCCGCCTTGCCGTTGATCGAAATATCCGCGATCTGAACGTAAGCGGCACCCTTCGCAGTATCAAACAATTCGATTGCCATCAGCGGCGCTTCCTTGGCCACCGCAATCTTCCCAAGTCCCGCTGCTAACACGATGACGGACAAACCCTTACGAGCAAAAAAGCATTGATCGAGCCGCCGGTAAAGCACCATAAAGAATTCCAGGAAGTTACAGCGAAACTACTGCCATCCGCCTCAACTCTGGGGCAGCAAGGAAATGACGGTATCATACCTCCGGTCGAAGTCAAGCTTCCGAACACCCTCGCTGTTTCGCCGCTGGGCCCTAGAAGTCGGACGCGGCTAAGTTGGCAGGAAAATGGTTTTTCCCGTAAGCTACAGTCTGCACCTCGCGGGGTGCGTTAGAGTATTCAGCGCCAGACCGTGCCACCCATGTCGGAGCTGAGTCGTCGGACTTAGTCGATGAGAGTCGCTCAGGAAGCTCTGGTACCGTCCCATGACCTGGACCGAGGCTTGTTACGTCTCAGCCTTCCTCAAACCCGCCTTACTCGAATACGACCCGCCTAACTATCCGGGTTTGGTCTTCCACCCGCACCGTCATTCATTGGAAATCCGAGTCTGCCCTCGTCTACATGCTCTCCGACTTGGTGGCTGCCAGTGGCGGAACGCCTGATGAGGACTCCGGAATCGGGTTGGTAGCTAGTTTCCAGCAACCCTCCGAGGCTCTTCGCGCCGCCAAACGCATCCAGTGGTCGGTCCTGGAATATTCCCAGCAAAAACCCGAATATTGCTTGGGTGCGGCGATCGCCGTCTACCATGCTAGCGACCTTCATCGAGGCGAGGCGTCGCAGGGAATCGCGGCTTTGCTGGAACAAGCAAAACCTTCACAAATTTTTCTCGCCGCCAACGCTGCCAAGCTCCTGGAAGACATTCCGGGGCTGCAACTGCGCAAGCGTGCCGGCCCGTCGTTGGCTTCCAGCGAACTCGAGCGCGAAGCCCAGGAACTTGTATGGACCACCCCACAGACCCAGCGGCGAGTGCAGGAGCTACTGAAGCAAGCGGCCCGCAAAGTGACCCCCAAGACCGATCCTGCGGTGGCCTCGGAACCGACAGTCGACATCACGCGGGAAGCCCTCCGCCCAACCCCCGCGCAAATTCATTCCACGCTGTTCAGGGTTGACCATCCGTCGGCGATTGAACCCGCACCGATGGACGCTTTGGGAGATAACAAAGCAATCGCGGATTCCGGAGCTGCGAAGTCTAACCTGCTTTGGTGGCTGCTTCCAGCCGTTGCGGTGCTGGCCGTCGTGGCAGGCCTGTTCTTCACCTCCCAGGCCCCGAAGAAGCCAGCTCTCCCTGAGACTCCAGCCAACAGCCTGCAAGCGGTTCCAAATCCGCCGCCCAATAGACCCGAGCCAGCCGCCCAGCGGTCGGCAACGGAACAGCTCCCACCCCCACAAGACACCAAGACCAACTCGAAACCAGTCGGCCCCGAGCGCGTCCTGCATCCGAAGGTCGCAGCCAAAGTTAGTGAATATGAAGGCTTTAGCGAGAAGGACATTCCAGTCCTGATCCGTATGGCCGAGAGCGACGCCGGAGCCGGCAACTACGCCAATGCGCGCAGAGAGTATGACATCATCCTCCACTTGGATCCCAACAACGCGACAGCGAAACAGGGTAGCCGCAAGCTCAGCCTCAGCGAACAGGACTTCCGCTAGTCAGATTCCCTTTACACGGGTCCAGCAACAGGTCAACATCAGAAAAATCAATGGAATACCCCCATATTCGTAGTTGCGGCTGCCCTGCATTCGTAGCATAATAAGCCGCGCCCCGGCGAGCGCGGCCTCCCCCCATCCCGCGTTCGGGTGATTCCCTGTGTTTTGGCAAGAGTTCTCGGCCGCCGATTCGAGGCTCCCAAGGTGAAAGAACCAGGTTCACAGAATGGCCACGCCCGTCCCTACCAAGATCGGGAAGTACGATGTTGTCGGCGTCATCGGACGCGGCGGCATGGGTGTCGTCTATAAGGCGACCGACCCACACTTGGACCGCCCGGTGGCGATCAAGATGATGACGGGGGCTTTTGCCGAAAACCCTGACATCCTCAAGCGCTTCTTCCGCGAGGCGCAGTCGCTAGGCAGCCTGCAACACCCCAACATCGTGACTGTTTACGATTTAGGTGACTACGGCGGCAACCCTTATCTAGTTATGCAATACCTGGAGGGCGAGGGTCTGGACGCCCTGCTTACCAACCGTCGCCAGCTGAGCCTCCTGGACAAAATCACAATCATCATTCAGGTTTGCCATGGACTGAGTTATGCCCATCGCCGAGGCGTGGTGCATCGCGATATCAAGCCGGCCAACATCATGATAGCCAAGGACGGCAGCGTTAAGATTTTCGATTTTGGCATTGCGCACGTCGGCCACCAGAACGTGACCCGAACCGGGCAGATTGTCGGAACTCTGAGCTATATGGCTCCAGAACAGGTGAACGCTCAACCCATCGATGCCCGCACTGACCTTTTCTCGACGGGAGTCGTTCTATATCAGCTGTTCACGAACCATCTTCCCTTTGAGGGTGAAAATACCGCGACGACGCTGCTGAAGATCGTGCACGAACCGCCTCCGCCTCTGGCGAAATTCTTGCCCTCCTATCCTCCCGAGATGGAACAAGTGCTTCTCCGCGCCCTGGCCAAGAGTCCTGATGAACGCTACAGCTCGGCAGATGAGTTTGCCCTTGATTTGGCGCAGCTGCAGGGACAACTAAAGCAGGACTTGATCAGTCAGGAGATGCAGGAGGTCGCTCTCTTTCTTGATCGGGGAGAGGTTTACAAAGCGCAAGATTCTCTGCTCCGTGTTCTGAAAATCGACCAGCACCAAACGGCTGCCACGCGGCTCCTCCGCGAAGTCCAACAACGAATCCAACGTGAGGAGATCGGCAAGCAGGTTCGCGGATTGCGCGAGCGAGCGGAAGATGCCTTATCCGACGGTCAATTCGAGAATGCCCTGGAAGCCGTGGACCGAGCCCTCGGCCTGGATCGGAGCAATACCGAATTGCAGGAATTGCGTGAGTCGATCCGCGCCGCGTCGTTGCGCGCCGAGAAACTCCACAACGCCCTCAAAATCGCGGAGGCTGCTCACGCGGAGGGCAGACTGGAAGAGGCCAAGCAAGCGGCTGAAGAGGCCCTGGAAGTGGCCCCCGATGACGCCCAGGCCAAGACCCTCAATCGTGTGATCTCCCGCGATATCGCCGAGCGGTCGCGACAGCGGCAAATGGAAGGCTACCTGTTTGAGGCGCGACAAGAAATTTCGTCCCGAAAATTTACTGCCGCCCTAGAAATCCTGAAGCACGCTGAGGAGCTCGATCCTGTGGCGCCGCAAGTTCATGCGCTAATCGAATCAGCAGTGGCGGGCCGCGAACAGGAACGCCGCCGCCGGGAACTCGAAGCGTTAACCCACGAGGTCGAGGACGCACTCAATCGAGACGACTATCGTACCGCTTGCTTAAAGGCGGACGAGGGTCTCGCCCGGTTTCCTGAAGAACGCAATCTGCTCAAGCTCAAAGCCCTGGCGGACCGCCAGCGCCAGATTGAAGAACGCAAGCAGTTCATTGATGAACAGCTTGCGGTGGCACGAAAGTATCTCCAGGAAGGCCGCAACGAAGAACTACAAGAGAAGCTGGAAAAGGCAATTACCCAAATCGGCCCTGAGCCGAGACTCCAGTCCCTACTGGCCGTTGTGCGCGAGAACGTGCAACGGGAACGCCAGGAGCGGCGCAAGAACGAGGCCGTTCAGAAAGCCAAGGAATCACTTCGCAGCCAAGCCTTTGACGACGCCATTCATGCACTTGAAGCGATGGCGAAAGAGATCGACGACGTAGATGTTCAGGACTTGCTGACGCGTGCGCGCACGGAAAAAGCAGCGGCAGTACAGGGTGCTCTCTGGCGAGCCCAACAAGAGTCTGTTCTAGATCTGCGCGTTAACATCCTGCAAGAGGCTCTGCGCAAGAGCCCGCAGGAAGGCGAACTGAAAGAACAGTTGCACAATGTGCAAGATCTGAACCAATTCATCTCCCAGGTTGCCGTTGAGGCGAAGAAGCTCGAGGAAGCGCGACAGTACGATCAGGCTCTGACGAAGTGGGAAGCGGTTCGCTCGGCCTACCGGCACTACCCCGACCTCGAAAACACCATCAAACGGGTTCGCGGTCTTCGGGATCGCGCCCACACGGACGCCCGGCAAAACTGGATCGAGAGAATCGAAAATGCGCTGAGTACCTGCGACTACCCGCAGGCTTCGGGGTTGCTCGAGCAGGCAATCGAGGAATTTCCCTGGGATTCCGACCTGATGGAGTTGCAGGAACGAGCAGAAGTTGGAGTTCGCCTGCGGACCAAAGCCCAAAAGATGCTGGCGGAGGGACGGAAATCATTCGCCAATCAGCAGTGGGAGGCGGGCGCAGAGATTATGGTGCGAGCATACCAGCTCGCGACTCAGGATCGGCTTATCCGCGACCAAGCCATCAGCGAATTGGCGCAGGCGTCGCGAACCACGATGGAGAAAAATTGGCGCGCTTCCGAAGTCATCCTGCGGCGACTGGCGGAGATTCAGCCCAGTGCCGCCGGATCTCCGGATTTGCAAGCCAAAATCCAAGAACTCAAGCGCGAAGAAGCCATTACCGCCGCTGTGGACGCGGCGAAGAAAAAGCAGGCGGGCGGAGACCTGGCAGGGGCTCTACGCGAGCTCACTCAAGCTCTCGGCTCTTATCCCGAGGAGCGACGGCTGCGGGAGTTGCAATCCTCGCTTGAGGAGCGGATCAAGCAAGCCGGGGAGGCTACTCGGCTCGAAAAGGCACGTCAGGAAAAAGAAATCTTCGTGCAGGATGCGATGACCCGGGCGCGGCAGGCGTTTGTCCTTGACAAGCGCGTTCAAATCCTGGAAGAGGCTCTTCGCAAGGAGGCGCAGGAGCCCCGGCTGCAGCAGCAACTGAGCACGGCCAGGGAGCTGCGGAGCAGAGTTTCGTCTCTGGTCTCCGACGCCCGCGACCTCGAGCAGTCCCGTCATTTCGATCAGGCCCTGGCCAAGTGGGAGGCTTTGTCTGCGATCTACCGCGACTATCCTGACCTGGAGCACATTCTGGAGCAGGCGAGACGACGGTACCAGCAGGCGCGATTTGAGGCCAAGGGTAACTGCATTAAGATTCTCCAACTCGCCCTCTCATCTGCGGACTACAAGCGGGCTGACGATCTGTTAGCCCAAGCTAAGCGGGACTTCGCCGGCGATCGCGAGTTCGTGGAGATCGAGAAAAGGATTAGGGAGGGAATGGCGAACCGCGCCCAGGCGGAGAAAGAACTCGCTTCGGCTGCGAAGTCCGTCAGCAAGGAAAAATGGAAGAAGGCGTTGGAGTCGTTTCAAGATGCGAACGCTGCCGCGAAATCTGACACGGTGATCCGCGACCGGGTGGTGAGCGGACTACTCTCGGCTTCCGAGGCGGCACTCCCGTCGGATTGTGAATCGTCTGAAATACTGATCGCCGAAGCAGCGCGTGTGGAGCCGGACTCGCCCTTGCTCGGTCCGGTGAGATCGAGGATCGAAGCGCATAAGCGGGCGCATCTCACCGGGCAGTGTTTGAGCTCGGCCCAGCGTTTCCAAGCTGCCGGTGATTGGCAAGGCGCGCTGCGTTCGCTCGACCGCGGCCTAGCCGTGTACCCGAAAGAAGCGAAACTCCTGGAAAGTAAGGAGCAGATCGAGACTCAGATCCGAAAACGCGAAGACGAGCTGCGTAAAGTGCGAGAGCAGGACTTACGTCAGCGCGAGCAGGACCTGCGTCAGAAGGAAACCAGAGATAAAGAAGCACGAGAGAAGGAACTCCGCGACAAAACGCACCGTGAAGAAGAACTGCGCAAGGTGCGTGAAACGGAGTTTCAGCAAAAGGAAACGCGAGAGAAAGGGGCGCGAGAAAAAGAACTCCGCCAGAAGGAAGGGCGGGAGAAGGAGGTTCGCGATAAGGAATCGCGCGACAAGGACCTTCGAGAAAAGCAACTGCGCGAGAAAGAACAGCGCCAACAGGTCCGAGAGGTGGACGAATCTTGCCGAGTGCCGACTCTACCGATCTCGGCCGAGCGTCGGCTCGAGGTCGCGGACGCGTCGGCGACTCGAATCTTCGTTCCGGGAACAAAGCCAGTTGGCCAGGAGGTCTCCGCAAAAACTAATGTGCCCGTCACGCCGCTCTTAGGAATCACGGAAGATTTGACCCCGCCTTCTGCAGCTGGAGCAAAACAGGATCTGCCGCCAGCCACACCGATATCTTCGCTACATTCTTTGGGGACACATCTCACGCTTGGCCCGGATAACATCCTGGAGACCAAGGTGGGCCAGACCTCGCGCGACGCAACGCGATCCGAAAAAGTGGATATGCGGACGGCCTTTGTCGAAAGCGAGCCCACGCACATCCAACCCGGGGTCGGCAGCGATAGCTTGCAGGAAGCCTCGTTGCAAATCATCGAGCGGCAGCTTGCAATCTTCATCGGCCCGGTTGCAAAGGTGCTCGTGAAACGCGCCGCCTCCAAGACCACCAGCGTTCTTGAGCTGTACACGATGCTTGCCACCAACCTGGAACGGGACACCGACCGCAAGACTTTCCTGGCGACAAGAACGGAGCTGGCTCGAGGCAAAGCAAGTACTTCGGCGGCGAAAACACCTCCGCCGGCCGCGCCGCCAGTTGCGGCGCCATTGGACGTTTCATCGCCGGGTGAGATTACGCCGGCAGCGATCGAGCAGGCAACTCGCAGGCTGGCGGCTCACATGGGTCCCATCGCGCCCGTTCTTGCCAAGAAAGAAGCCAAGCGTGCGATGACCCTACGGAACTTTTATGAGCTTCTTGCGGAGCACTTGGCCAACCCGGCGGAACGCGCTCGATTCTTAAAGGAGGCCGGGGTCCAAGAGCCCGCTCTGCCTCCGAGTTTTTTGTCAGGCCGTCATGAAGCGGTGCATACCGCGCAGATTGCACACTCGGAGCACGCCGAGCCTGCTCAGCCGTCGGCGAAAACCGAGCCCGTCGAGCAAAACCCAACCGAGCAAAGCGACAGTGTCCCCGAACCGACGCGCAAAGCGGGCTAGATAGGTTCGATTATGACGTGGGCATCCCGGGTCCGGAAGGGTTTCGTCGTTAGGTACCAGAGAAAACGTTAGAAGGCAGAGTGCACGAACGAGAACTCCCGTGCCTCACAACCTATTTTCAATTCTCTAACATCTTGATCGCTTCCACCAGACTCTTGCGCATACGGCCGAAGGATTCGGCCAGATTGGCGATTTCGTCTTTTCCGGATGCCTGGAAGTCGGGAACATTCAAATTGCCCAGGCTGACTTCACTGGCAATATTCGACAACTGGTTGACCGGACGAATGATCAGGAACATGAGCATAGCGTTGATGGCAATGATCAACACGACAAAAACCGCCGCCAGAGACAGCATGAACGCCGTGAAGGCATTGTTCGCCCGCTGAATCGGTAATTGCATTGGCGCGGTAATGATCTGCGCCGCAACGATGTCGTTCAGCTTCCAGCCGAAACCGTTGTCGCTTCCGTATTGCTCGATTACCGTCCGCGGCGCGCGATCTGGAGTGTCGTGGCACTCCAGGCACACGGGGTTCTTAACCTTGAGCGGGATGGCAATGTACAGAGCCCGGCCCGCGGGTGTATCGCGTTCATCCAACAGTTCCGTCTTTTCCGGGTACTGCCGGAAAGTACGCACAATATCCGCTTCCCAATCCGTGGCGCGATCGCCCGGATTCGTCGGATTCAACGTGGCCTCTTTGTAGGAGTACTCGGGATACTTCTTGCGCAACTGTTTGAAGTACTCGTTCGCCGAATAGGCGGCCACTGACTGCGGCATGAACGAATAAGTCATCTGGTTTCTCAGCAACGGAGTGATCTGCGTGGCCGTGTAGGCGCGGATGGCGCTCGCGCCCTCGATCATGATGCGCGCATTTTCCTCGATCTCTGCCTTCGCATTGCGCTGCAGCAGTGAGTGGGTAAACAACCCCGCCAGCAAAAAGGCGACAGCAAAAATAAGCGAGAGGACGAGGTTGAACTTAACAATCAATTTCATCGGAGTTACCTACCAGGTGGAGAATCGGATTTGTTGGTCGGCGCAGGTTCGGTCTTGTACTTTTCAGGATGCAGAATCGGATCCCACTCAGGAAGAGCCGCGAGATGGTCCTCAATCGATTGGCGAAAGGCGCTGTCCTCAAGGCGTGGCTTGAAACGCCCTACGAATCCTCTGCGCCAACCGGGTGAGAGAGCGAACCAACGCTCGACCTCAGCATACGAGACATCGTGGTCGCGCTTAGGGTCGGGCGCCTTCTTCCCCTTAAAGCGATCTGCACGCGCAGGCAACACATCGCGGAATGACACCGGCATTGTCGCGATGAAGTCTTGCGAGGGGCGACCCGCCGCTGCAACTGGCTTTCCGGCGCGGCGAGTGAAGAAGATCTTAGTGGCAGAACTGGCCGTGGCCGAACCACCCGCTGCCACTGTGGCAGTTCCTCTTTCCATGAATACTTCCGTGGCCTCGGCAGCATGCACCAATACATTGCCGCCCTTCGTTGTGGCAGTTACGAGAGGAGTCGCGTAGCGATACGTACCGGATGTGGTCTCGCCCTTTAACCAGCCGCTCACTAAAACCAACTCCGCACTTGACCCGCCCTGGCCAAAAAGAAACACCCGGGTAGAGGGACCAAGTTCTACCACCGCTCCACCAGCAAACTCCAATTGCGTCTGGGAGGTCCCCGCCGACCCGGTCTCCAGAATGTCGCCTTGGCGGAGTTTCATACCCTCGACACCTATCAGCACCGAGTAGCCGCGGATCACGCGCAACGGACTGTCTTTGAGTAGCGTCAGGGTGCCAACCTCCTGCGAGGCGGCGAATAGCGGCAGCAACGGAACCAGAATCAGGAAGACGAAAAAGCGTTGCAAGCTGACGCCGACAGATTGTATGGGCATTTGTTTGCCGGATCGACCGGGTGAACATAGTAAGAACCACTGAGTACTCTGTCAAGGGGAAGGCCCGAATTTCCACAGACTGCCGGATGAAAACTTCTGCACATCCGATGATGTTCCATCCTGTAAGTTTGCGGGGTGCAGCCCTTTTTCACTTGACTTTCCTCTATCTCAAAGCGAGACTTCTTCCGACTCAGTTGAGGCCGCCTGAGTCCTCCCCCACCCGCCTCGAACGTTCAATCCGATGAATGAGTGAGGGCTTTCGAATATGAAACAATTGTCTCATTTCCGCAACTTCCTGGGCAAAGCTGTGTCGCTAGGTGTCGTCCTGTGTGGACTGTTCCTATTGCTAGCATCGCCCGCCCAGGCGGAACCCATTACCTATACCACTTTCACGATCACCGATGGCAAGCTCGGGGCTTGGTCTTTTCATAACGCGCGCGTATATCTGACCTTGAAGAGCGACACCAACTACGTGCAGTTCATTCAGCCCCTGATCGACCCGAACGACCCCACGCAAGGATCCGTAGACATCTACACCAACCAGGTTGGCACGGCGTCTGTAACTATTATCAGCGGCAGAAAGGCCGTACACGCTACGTTCGCGCCGAACCAGGTTTTTGTCAGCATGGACCTCGGCAACACAGACAGTGCTCCTCACGTGGGAGCCCGCGGCATAGGATTCAGTTCCTTCTCCGCAACCGGGCTCGAGCCTTCGTATCCCCTCGGAATTGAGGATGGCACTCTCGACTGGGGTGATATCTTCAGCCCCGGCGTGGCCAGTCCAGGGTTGGCGACTCTTCCCGTCGATCTCGTTAGCAATACAGCCTTCAGTGGGCGTGCCTGGCCTTGTGTGGGGTTTCCGTTTCAGTGTGTGGATGCCACACCGTTGAAAACGGACAAGGGAGATTTCTACCTGTATGCGCCGTACTCGCTCGGAGTCCCGGCCGACAACGACAGTGGGAATGACACCTTATTCGGAGGATTTTTTGTGGCCACGCTAGGGAAGACCGGCGGCCCCGCCCCTTCACTGCCCGCGACGCACTCGGATGACGCGATCAAGCCTATTTCCTATCACGGCTATGTGGTTTCAGATGTCCAGTTAGGCCACCATCATTACTCGGCCGCGCAAGTCTACCTTTCTTTCGACGCCGATGCCTCCACAGCCGTGCCCTTCAGCAACGGGACTTCCTTTGGATTCATGAACACCACGGGAAACGCCCATGTGACGATCGTGAGCGGCGGTCGGAGCGTTTCGGCCGCTTTCGACCCGGGCCAACTCTATGTGTACTACGACGTGGGCAACGCCAGCGTTGGCTTTGGATCCACCTCCGGCGGCAGCGGCTATCCACTGAGCGTCACGAAGAATGACGACAACCAATTCAGCGGCGTGGTTCAATATTCATCCATAGGTGCGGTTTCTGACCTCACTCTCGTCTCCGCCGATGCCACACTTTACAGCGCGGCCACGGCAACCTTGGCCACCGACTTGACGAATGCAACTGCGCTCAGCGGTGGGGCTTCTTCCTGCGTTGCCTTCGACCCGGCAACGTCGGTCTGCTCTAACTTGACACCGATCCCCCTGAAAACCAGTCGCGGCGACTTCTATCTGTACGAACCTTACACGGAAGACGAAAGTGCCAACGGCGGGACCGGCCCGTATTCCATCAACTGGGGCTTCTTCTGGAGTGATCTGGGGCATAGGGACGACGATTAGTTAGGATTCGGGAACGCTGGCAGCCAAGGCTTGGCGTTCCCGGTACTTTTGGGCAAAACATTTGGCGCGGGATTTCGACAACCTAGATTTCGTAGAACTCTATCGCCTACTGCCGCGTCCCGTGAGTTCGCGGATGAGGCTCACTTCCCTCTCCCGATAGGGTTTGCCATCCGGGTAGAACACTTCGTGAAACCAGATTTGTGGCGGGTTCGACACGTAGGGCCTCTCCCAAGAGTCCCATGGCAAGTTCGTCTGCGTTTTGCCAACCACCAGTCCCCAGTTGATAACAGCTACGTTAAGCTTCTTTGCGATGGGCAGAATTGCGTCGAAGGTGCTGCCGGCTCCGCGCGCCATGTATTCCGTGCAAATTAGCGGGCGGTGGTACGCTTCCAGAGCATTCACGTGCCGTTCGAAATCCTCAGGCCAGCTGTAGTTGTGGAAGGAAAGGACATCGGATTGCTCTAGCTGCACCCGGGCGATGGGGTCGAGCTTGTCGGTTGAAGACCAGTCTGCGCCTTCCCACAGGCCGCTCGTCAACGGTTGTGATGGCCGCGCCGAACGCGCCCACTCGAACACTTGCGGCAGCAGAGTCAGAACATACGTCTGCTTGTCCTTGAGTTCCACCTTGCCGTAGGCGCCACCGTTGCCATTGCTTGGTTCGTTCCACAAGTCCCACGCGAGGATTCGGTCATCTCTTGCGAACGCTCCCACGACGCCTTCAACATATGCTTTGAGTCCGGGATACTCTGCTGCATCGCTCAACGCAACCTTGCCGGGGCTCTGAACCCAACCGGAATTGTGGACGCCTGGTATGGGCGGATGCTGCGGCCCGAGTTTTGGCGAAGGGTCCCAACAGGAATCAAATAGGACCAATACCGGGCGAATGTGGTGCTTGGCTGAGATGGCCAGAAACGCGTCGATTCGCTTGCGAAATCCGGGGGCATCTTGCCGCCAGAGCAGATCGTGCAGAAATACCCGTATCGTGTTCATGCCAATGCCTTCAGCCCAGCCCAGTTCCTTGTCGATCTGTTGGGGATCAAAAGTGGGTTCCTGCCACATCTCCAACTGATTGATGGCGCTCGCGGGAATGTAATTGCTACCGACGAGCCATGGCTGTTGCTCGTACCACGCGTTGGCCTTTGACTCGCTCCAGCGGGCAGTCTGGGCCAAAGAAGGCGCGCCCTGAGCCAAACATCCCACCAGAAGGACAAGCCCGCAAACCGACTTAGACAATCGAAACATCGACGCTCTCCTCTCCCCTGAGCACACCCGTGAGTGCAATCTCCACTTCAATCGCCGATCTGCGATTCGCTCCGTGCGTAAGGTATACACCAGGTTGCGATACCTCCGCTCTCATGCGCCAGAAAACCATCGCAATAGGTTAGTATTCACAGTCGCAGAAAAATGAGACCGCAGAGATGCGCGTCGCGGAGCAGCCAGGGGAAATGCCACGATAGCCAAATACATAGGCGCCATTGATCAGGGAACGACGAGTTCCCGCTTCATCGTCTTTGATCGCTCCGGACGCATTGTGTGCAGGGCGCAGCAGGAGCACGAACAGATTTATCCTAAGCCGGGATGGGTCGAGCACGACCCCGGAGAGATTTGGAGCCGCACCGCGGACGTGATCCAGGAGGCCATGGAAGCCCGCGGTCTCAAACCTGAAGACTTGGCTGCCATCGGCATCACCAACCAGCGCGAAACCACGGTGGTCTGGCACAGAAAGAGCGGGAAGCCGGTCTACAACGCGATCGTGTGGCAAGATACCCGCGTTGCCTCTGCGGTGGCCGATTTCGCCGCGAACGGCGGCCAGGATCGCTATCGCGCCAAGACCGGCCTGCCGTTGGCAACCTATTTCAGTGGTCTTAAGATCCGCTGGATTCTGGAAGAGGTCGCAGGGGCACGCGCGCAGGCAGAAGCCGGAGACCTGCTCTTTGGCAACATCGACACCTTTCTGATTTGGAATCTCACCGGTGGGCCGCTGGGCGGCGTCCATGTCACCGACGTCACCAATGCCAGCCGTACGCAGTTGATGGACTTCAATACTCTGGAGTGGGATTCCGCTATCCTGAAAGACTTTGGCATCCCCATTCAAATTTTGCCCAAGATCGTGTCGAGCAGCGAAGTGTATGGCGCCGCGACGCTATCGGCCGTTGCCGGAGTTGCGATCGCGGGCGATCTTGGCGATCAGCAGGCCGCGCTCGTGGGTCAGGCCTGCTTCAAGCCCGGCGAAGCCAAGAATACTTACGGGACCGGTTGCTTCATGCTGATGAATACCGGCGAAAAGGCTGTGCTCTCGAAGTTCGGACTGCTCACCACTCTAGCGTACAAACTCGGGACGAAATCGGCATGCTATGCGCTGGAAGGAAGTATCGCGATCACTGGAGCCTTGGTGCAATGGTTGCGCGACAACCTGGGCCTGATCGAGACAAGCGCAGACGTTGAAACACTCGCCCGAGCGGTGACTGACAACGGGGGCGTTTATTTCGTGCCTGCCTTTTCAGGTTTGTATGCGCCGTATTGGAAGGACGATGCGCGGGGCGTAATTGCTGGCCTGACTCGCTACGTGAACAAAGGCCACATTGCCCGCGCCGTCCTCGAAGCCACGGCATTTCAGGTACGCGAGGTGGTTGACGCGATGGCCAAAGACTCTGGGATCACGCTGGATGTCCTGCGCACCGACGGTGGGATGGTGATGAACGATCTGCTCATGCAATTCCAGTCTGACATTCTAGCGAAACCCGTGGTGCGTCCGATGGTGAAGGAAACCACGGCTCTGGGGGCCGCCTATGCGGCTGGGCTGGCGGTCGGCTTCTTCAAGGATACTGCCGAGCTTACGGCCAACTGGTCGGTGGACAAAGAATGGGAACCGATGATGGACGAGGCTTCGCGTGAGCGCTTGTATCGCTTTTGGAAAAAAGCCGTGACTAGATCGTTTGACTGGGTGGAATCGCCGTAGATTGTTAGGAAATAGGTTGAAGGTTCGCGAGGAGGTTCACCCACAATGCATGGACCATTGTTAGGGGAATTCATGGGCACACTAGTGCTGATCCTGCTGGGCGACGGCGTGGTCGCGAATGTTCTTCTGAAGAAATCCAAAGGCGAAAACTCCGGCTGGATCGTCATTGCTACGGCCTGGGGACTGGCCGTCGTCGCAGGTATATTTACCGCGATAGCCTTCGGCAGTCCAGCGGCCAATATCAATCCAGCGGTTACGTTGACATCGGCAGTCGTCACGGGAGACTGGTCGCATCTTGTCCCGTTCTGGACCGCGCAGTTTCTCGGAGCATTCGCTGGCGCCACTCTGGTGTGGCTCACATACCTGGCACACTGGCAGGAGACGCCGGACCCGGGCGCGAAGCTCGGAATCTTCTGTACCGGACCCGCGATTCGTAATCTTCCTGCCAACCTTTTGACCGAGATCATCGCCACCGTTTGCCTGATCGTGGTTGGCTTCAGCTTCGGAAGCAAAGCTGTCTCAGCAACGGGCCTTCCAGCGGGGTATGGTCCCTGGTTGTGGGGAGTGCTGGTGTGGGCTCTGGGCCTGAGCCTTGGCGGGCCGACCGGATACGCGATGAATCCAGCGCGGGATTTTGGACCCCGCGTGGCGCATGCAGTCCTTCCGATTAGTGGCAAGGGAAATTCGGATTGGGGCTACGCGCTGGTACCAATCCTTGGCCCGCTGATCGCCGGCGGGATCGGCGCGGTCATTATTAAGGCCGCGAATATTGGATGATGGGATTGGATGACAGGAGCGCATGTTCGAAGCACTGTCTGAGATCGAATCATGAATAGAACCGAAATGCTGCGCCGAATCGAAGCGCATCCGCAAACATGGGACATAATCGTCGTGGGCGGCGGGGCTACCGGTGTCGGCGTCGCCATCGACGCCGCATCGCGCGGGTACGACATTCTCCTTCTGGAGCAAAGCGACTTCGGCAAAGGCACATCCAGCCGCAGCACAAAGCTCGCGCATGGAGGCGTGCGTTATCTAGAGCAAGGGAATATCGGGCTGGTGATGGAGGCTTTGAAAGAACGCGGGCTCCTCCTGCAAAACGCTCCCCACCTCGTACATGACATGGCCTTCGTCGTACCCAATTACGACTGGTGGGAAGCGCCTTTCTACGGACTTGGCCTAAAGCTCTACCAGCTTCTCGCTGGGAAATATGGTTTTGGAACATCTCGAATTCTCTCGAAAGAGGAAACCCTGGAACACCTCCCAACCCTGAAGACCGAGGGCCTGCGTGGGGGTGCCGTTTACTTCGACGGTCAGTTTGACGATGCCCGCCTTCTGATCCATATGGCCGTCACCGCACACGAGCAGGGCGCTACGCTTCTCAACTACGCGGAAGTCACGGCGCTGCTCAAAGATAACCAAGGGTACGTGAATGGAGTCGAAGCGCGCGATGTTGAAACGGGCAAGGAATTTAGTGCAACGGCAAGAGTGGTCATTAATGCCACTGGCGCCTTCACCGATGCATTGCGTCAGAAAGCGGAGCCCGCCGTCGAGCCAATGATCGTTCCGAGCCAGGGCATTCACCTGGTCTTTGACGCCAGTTTTCTCTCCGGCAATAGCGCGATTCTCGTCCCTCACACTAGCGACGGACGGGTCCTCTTCGCCATCCCGTGGCATGGCCACACGCTGGTCGGCACCACAGACACACCAGTCGCCGCCGCCACGCTCGAGCCAGTCGCCCTGGAACAGGAAATCGAATTTGTTCTGACGACCGCGGGACAATACATGAACAAAGCCCCTACGCGCAGTGACGTGCTGAGCGTGTTCGCTGGCATCCGGCCTCTAGTTCGCGCTCCCGGAGCAACAAATACCGCGGCACTGGCACGTGATCACGTCATTCACATTGATCGCTCCGGCCTTGTGACGATCTGCGGCGGGAAATGGACGACGTACCGTCACATGGCCGAAGACTGCGTCGATCAGGCAGCCTTACTGGCGCAGTTGCCTGAGAAACCTTGCGTCACCCACCACCTCAACATCCACGGATTCCATAGTGCAGCGCAACAATTCGGCGCGCTGGCTGTGTACGGCTCAGATGCTTATGACATTCGCAAGCTGATTGACGCCAATCCCCGTCTCGGGGAGCAACTGCATGTTGAGCTGCCCTATGTGAAAGCCGAGATCGTTTGGGCGACCAGAAGTGAAATGGCGCGCACCGTGGAAGACGTTCTCGCGCGACGCACTCGAGCCCTGTTCTTGAATGCTCGGGCCGCTCTTGAAATGGCGCCGACGGTCACCGAGTTGATGGCCTCGGAATTGGGTTGGAACGAAGATACCAGGGCGAAAAAGTTGGCTGCATTTCGCGACGTGGCGTCCAACTACCGGCTCGCCTCCTAAGCCGGAGAAAATCCTAGCTACTTGGCCTTGGGCTTGACGGAATCGACAATCCCGCTGCCTTCGCGGATGGTCAGGATCTGGTTTGCCTTTACCTGCGGGAAGCGCTCCAGCTTCTGTGTCGTCGGCCACTTCACTTCGATCAGATCCACCGTCTCGGATTTTCCGAGTCCGAAATGAAGCCGAAGGTCGCTCTGCGACATCACGCTAGAGCCGCTGTGCACTTCGTCCATTTGGACGTGCTTTCCGGTGGTGACCCGCACCCGCGCTCCGATCGCCGTCCGGTTGCACTGCGTCCCCACTAGTTTAATCTTGATCCAGTTCTGCTGATTGCCGCCCTCATTGCGAAGAAGCGATGGCGGGTCGTTCAGGTTGAGAACCACTACATCCATATCGCCATCGTTGTCATAGTCCCCAAAAGCCGCGCCACGGCTCGAGAAATGCTCCGTGATGCCCGGCCCCATCGTCGCTGAAACATCCTTGAATCGGCCATCGCCAAGATTCTTGTAGACAAGCCGCGGATTCTTGTAAGTCTGACCAATTCCGTGCCCCTCAATTTCGGGGTAAACATGCCCATTAATCTGCACGATGTCCTGCCAGCCATCGTTGTCAACATCAATGAATCCGCATCCCCACGCAACATACTGGTTGTTGATCCCTATGCCCGACGAGAACGTTACATCGCTAAAAGTTCCGTCCCCGTTGTTGTGGTAGAGGTTGCAAGTGTCGTCGGCGAAGTTGGTCTTGAAGATGTCGAACCAGCCGTCGCAGTCGTAGTCGGCTACTCCCACGCCCATCCCGGCCTGCTCGTGGCCGTTTTCGCTGTAAGCGCATCCCGCCACGACTGCAACATCGGTAAATGTCCCGTCGTGGTTGTTATGAAACAGGATGCTCGGCTGCGAGTCCACGGCTACGTAAATATCGGGCCAGCCATCGTTGTCGAAATCGTAGGAAACGGCCGTAATGGAAAATCTCGGGCCCGGTTTGAGAATTCCAGCTTTCTCCGTAACATCGGAGAACGTTCCGTCGCCGTTGTTGTGGTAAAGAACGTTGGTATCTCCCGGTAGGCCGCGCGGCCCGCACATGACTGGTATGCCCTTCCACTGACACTGATCGGGCGCATTAGTAGAGGGAGTTTTTGCGGGATCGAGCTTGATGTAGTTGCAAACGAAAAGGTCCAGCCTCCCGTCCCGGTCATAATCAAGAAACGTGCAGCCAGATCCCCAACGGACCTTCTCGTCGTAAACTCCCGCTTTGCGAGTTACATCCGTGAACGTCCCGTCTCCGTTGTTGTGGAACAGAACGTTGTGTCCCCAAAAGCAGCAGAACAAATCATCCCAGCCGTCGTTGTCGTAGTCTCCGACGCAAACGCCGGTTTGCCAGCCCGTACGCCCTAGTCCAGATTTCTGCGTGGCGTCCGTAAACGTGCCGTCGCGATTATTCTTGTAGAGGTGCGAGACTGGGGCCTGCCCAGCTGGCCAGTCAGTATCAAAGCGTGTTCCATTCGTTAAATAGATGTCCAGCCATCCGTCGTTGTCGTAGTCGAAGAAGGCCAGCCCGCTGCCTTTGGCTTCAATGATGTACTTCTTGTGATCAACGCCTCCCCAAACGTTTGGAGCGGTCAGACCAGCCTCTTGCGCGACGTCGACAAAAGTGACGGCAGAAGCTGACGAGTTCGCCGCAGCCGCCGTCGTGAGCAGTGGTGTCTTTGCCCATCTCCACAGCGGAGTGGCGAGAGCATCCATCAGCGCACTGCCAAGCACAACCAAACAAGATCCAAGAAACTGACGCCGGGGATGATTCATCGCCTGGTTGTCGCTACCGGAGGGCTGGGAATTTTGGGAAACGCATGCGGAACAATCCCCGTCCCCTCTTTGACCGCAATGATCTGGTCAATTGGCACGTTCGTCAGCCGGTCAACCTGTCCGCTGGGCCAGGTAATTTCCAAAGACTCGATCTTCGTGCGCTTGCCCAGACCAAATAAAATCCGCGGATCGCTGGCCGACATATAACCCATGCCACCCTTAGATTGCTCCACATGGACAAATCCTTCGGAGGTCAGTTTGAGCGAAGAACCGATTCCATCGCGATTCGATTTTGTACCGGTCAGCAGAACCTCGAGCCAGTGATTGGCGTTGCCTCCATCATTGCGGAGGAGCTCGGGATAGTCCCCACGATTGTTGATGGCGATATCAATGTCCCCGTCGTTGTCGTAGTCAGCAGTGGCGATTCCGCGTCCTGCAATGGGACGCGCAAAATCCGGCCCCAACGTGTCAGGAGGAATCTTTTCGAACTGCCCTTTGCCCAGATTTCTGAACATCAGCAGCGGCTCCTTGTATGTCACTTCGCTGTGGTAAAGCGAAACGTTGTCGAGCATCGCGCCGTTAAGCTGCACAATGTCGTTCCAACCATCGTTGTCATAGTCGAGAAACTTCATGGAAACGCCGCTCAGCAAAACTGCTTTATTGCCAATTCCCGAGCGAAATGTGTCGTCATCGAAAGTGCCGTTCTGATTGTTGTGGTAGAGCCGGTTCAACTCAAAGTCAAGGTGAGTGACGTACACATCCTGCCAGCCATCGCCATCCACGTCGGCAGCGTCAATGCCCATCCCGGCCTCGTAACGTCCGTCCTCGCCCGCAGCCAAGCCCGAGAGAAACGACACATCCTCAAACGTCCCATTATGTTTGTTGAGGAACAAGAAATTCGGCCACGAGTCGTTGGCGATGGCAATATCCGGCCAGCCATCGTTATTGAAGTCTGCAAGCACCACGCCCATCCCCTTGGATTCGGGCTTCCCCACCCCGGACGCATCGCTGACGTCGGTGAATGTTCCATCGTGATTGTTGTGGTAAAGCTTGGTCTTCTGCCCCTTGTAGTTGCCGGGATGGCAGTACGACCTGTAGCCCGGCCGCCTTTCGCCGCAATAGGCGTTGTTCTTTGGCGTCCACTCGATGTAATTCGTGACCAGCAGATCGAGCCAACCATCCTTATCGTAGTCAAACCAGCCAGCACTCGTGGACCACCGGTCTTCGTCTGCGACACCCGCCTTGGCGGTAACGTCTGTAAACGTTCCATTTCCGTTATTGTGATAGAGGATCGCACGCCCGTACCCGGTAACGTAAAGGTCCGGGAATCCGTCGTTATCGAAGTCGCCCACCCCTACGCCCTGGCCGTAATGTCCTTCGGCGCCGACGCCAGCTTTTTCGGTTACATCGGTGAACGTTCCGTCTCCGTTGTTGTGGTAAAGCGCCGAGCGCAAGGGATACGGCGGCTTGTAAAGATCCGTCGCCGCCGATTGAACAAAGTACAGATCCATCAACCCATCTTGATCGTAGTCAAGCCAGCCAACGCCGGTACCCATCGTCTCGAGATAATACTTCTCGTCAGTCTGTGTAGAGTCCTGAAGAAAGGTGATGCCCGCTGCTTGTCGCACATCGGTGAAGCGAACGGCGACGGAAGGATCGGAAGTCTTCGACGTTGGACCCGCCGGAGGCAGTTGCGAGCGTGCCTCACCCGAACCAAAAGTCAAAAGGACACCACAAGTCGCTCCCAAACACCGCCGTCGAACTCGGTTCATTCGATTTCCCATGCCTGGGTCGCTAAGAAGGCGGTCATCCAGTCGAGAGGGCAGCCGGAACATCTGGAGTCAGAAGAAGCTCAACCGTGCATGAATTCTAGCATCCGCTATTCGCAGCCCTCAAACGCGCTGAGCCTCTCTGCGCCAAGCTCAAAGCGTGCGGTCCGCGAGCGACAGTGCCAATTGCAGCAGCTGCTGTCTAGCTTCCATCGGCATTGGTGCACTCGCCGACGACGCCGTCGCCGGCACTTTCGATAATGTCGCTTCAATCCGGTTCACATCCAGGCTGCCTCCTGCCGTGCTTCCTTTGAAGCGGCTCAACACTTCTCGCGCCTTCTCGATCTGTCCGGTTTGAAAGTAAAAGACACCCAAGGTCGAGTAGCTTCCGATCCATTCGGGCAAAAGATCGACAGCTCTTTCGAAGCGTTCTGCCGCTTGCGAAGTTTTCCCTTCCAAAGCAGAAACAAGTCCCGCTCCCCAAAGCAATTTTCCCGATCCGGGCACGCGCGTTAGCCCCTTTTGCAAGGTCTCCTCCGCACCCTTTACGTCCCCCTGCCGAAGCTGGACGAGCGTTAGGGAGAGATAGTACTGGTCTTTGTCCGGGTTCCGCCGGATTGCATCATGAAAAATCTCCGCGGCGCGCGCCGTCTCGCCGAGGTGCGCTTGAATATCGCCCAGCAGAGACAAGAACGTATCATCCTGCTGTCCTGTCGCCGAAACCTTCTCCGCCGCCTCCAGCGCTTCCGCGAAGGAGCCCTTTCGGAAGCAGGCGTCCGCCAGGTCATACTTCACATCATCGGAGTCGGGGCTGGCCTGGAGAGCCATCTGGAAATGCCGGATGGCATCGTCATACAAGCGAAACCGTGCCAGCAGAACCCCCACTCCCGTCTGAGTCCGGTAGTCGCTAGCGCTGATTTCGTCCAGCTGGGCAATCGCTTTGCGCGCCTCATCGACGTTCCCGAGTTTCAGGTTGGCCTCTGCCAGCAAATACAAGTCGCGCGGCTGGTCTGGGTGTTTTTGAATCTGCGCTGCCAACTCGGTCAAGTCCAGTTGCGTCCGTTCCTTCGCATCAAGCGCTGAGCGGTTGTCCAGATAATCAAAGAGATGTTGGTAGGGATACGGGCCCGCCGCCGTGTTCTTGGACAAGGTCTGAAATACACTGAGGTCTCTCTGCGCGGCATCCATTTGGTGCAGGGACCTCTCTACCATAGCCAGCTTGTAGTATCCGGTGGAAGGATCGCGACTGACCTTCACATACCGCCGCAGGAGTTCGGCAGCCTGTTCCAATTGCTTAGCAGCGGTCCGGAGATTGGCCAACTCCAGTAGAGCCTCGGGAAAATCGGGATTCAGTTTCAAGACTTGCTGAAACATCACCTCCGCGACGGCGTGATCTCCCTGCCGCTCCTCAATAAAACCTAAATTGAACAAGCAAGAGACATTGTGACGATCCAGCTTCAACCCTTCCTGAAAGTACTTCTTAGCTTCGTCGAAGCGGCCCAAATGTCGGTAGGAAAGCCCCAAAAAGGCGTACGACCGCGCCGCGGGATCCAGATCAATGAGCGCCTTGAACTCATCTATCGCCTTCTCTGTCTTGCCTGCCATGAAAAAACTCTCGCCCAGAGCAGCGCGCAGATCAGCTCGCTTCGGCGCAATCTTCAATCCCGATTCCAAGAGAGGAATCGCATCCTCAAAGTAATTCTGCGACATGCTGACTCGAGCCAGCAGGAAGATGATGTCCGCATTTTGGGGCGCGAGCTTGTGCGCACGCACCAGCAGATCCAACGCGTCCACCACCCGCGTCTGATCGTTGTAGACCTGCGCCAGCAGGTACAGAGTCTCCGGCGACTCAGGCTTCAAGTGCAGCGCACGATTCAAGGCCAACTCCGCCTTGCCAAACTGGCCGGCGCGTAAGTAGGTTTGCCCAAGGTTGTGGAGGATCTCAAAGGTCTCGGGCTTCAGCGCGTTCGCCTTTTCCAGTTCGAGCTGCGCGGCGGGGTACTGCTTCTCGGAAGCCAACAGTACTCCCAACGTGAAGTGCAGTTGTACGTCGTCCTTCGCCCGCGTCGATAGCTCGTTCGCCAGCTTCAACCCTTCCGCTTTGCGGCCCGTCTGCAGGTACGCGCGAATCAGGTTGAAGCGGGCTGCGGCGTTGGCCGCTCCGGCCCGTTGAAAATGTGAAATCGCTTCCGCCGGCCGTCCGCGGGCCATGAGCGCCAACCCCAGATTGAAGTTTCCCTCCGAGTTTGCCGGGTCTATCCGCAGCACCATCCGAAATTCCTTTTCGGCTAGATCAAATTTCTCCTCGGTAACATAAAGGTTCCCGAGGTTATTGTGCGTGCGGGGCCAACTAGCATCGAGCAGCAACGCGTGCTGAAACGCATCCAGCGCGTTGGCATCGTCTCTCTCGCCCGCGCAGATGATTCCCAGCAGGTTATAGCCCTCCACGCTGGATGAGTGCAGGGAAAGCTGTTGCTGAAGTTTTTGTTTCGCTTCTGCCGTCGAACCCTGCTTTAACAGCTCTTCCGCTTCGAGAACAAATGATGGAACTTGTGCGGCTTGCCTTGCCCGGGCCGGTCGGGTCGGCGCCTGTTGCCCCGACGACGCGATGGCAACAGCAAGGCTTGCAAGAAGAAGTGTAGCTTTCATCACCATCCTGCCAAAACACTCCGCGCGATCTGACAGCATCGCAAACTCAATTTAGCATTTCGAGCGTCTGCTGAGCCGCCTTGTTATCAGGCTGCAAGCGCAACAGAGTCCGCAGAGTCTCGCGAGCTTTCTCCTTGTCGTTCAAAATCGCATAGAGCCGCGCGAGATTGAGGTAGGCCTGGTCAAAGCTCGGGGACGTCTTAATAGACGCTTCGAACCGTTCTTTAGCCTCTGGATAGTCTTTCCGCTGTACCAGGAGCACTCCCAGATTATTGAGTGCTTCGGGAAAATCGGGACGTTGATCCACAGCTCGCGCCAAGTACCGTAATGCTTGGTCTGGTTTTTCTTCCCGCAGATAAAACATTCCCAAACCATAGTTGATCTCCGGATTCTCCGGTTCAACTGTAAACGCCTGCTCCAGCGCCTTTTTCGCCTCCTCCATTGATCCTTGCCGCCGATATACGTTTCCTAGATTAAGCAACGCAATCGCGTAGTCCGGCCGTTGTGATAGACAATACTGAAAATTGCGGATCGCTTCGTCTGCCTGGCCTTCCTGAGCGGCGATCATGCCCAAGTTGTTCCAGGCCTCTGGATATTGCGCCCGTAACTTAACGGCTTGCTCCAGATACTCACGCGCCTCAACCAGAGCGCTCCTGCGCAGATTCAGTGTTCCAAGATTGTAATATGCTTCAGGATCGTCAGGTTTAGCTGCGATGACTTGCCGGAAGGCAGCTTCTGACTGCTCCAGAAATCCGCGCTGAAAAAATGCCACCCCGTAGGTAAAAGCATTCCGCTGAAAGACATCCTGGTGAAGCGTACCTCCTAGGGGCAACGCCCTGCGGATGCGTTCCTCCGGACTCATTGGCAGCAACTTCACATCCCGCATGAAACCTTCAGGATCAACCGACCCTTGGTAGACCTTCACGATCATGCCAGCACGATCCAGTAGCAATGAAGAGGGGAGGGCGAGGTCTCTTCGTCGGTCGAACAGGTAGCGATAAACGATGTTGTAGACAGCACTCGCATCTTGTGTCGCCAGCAAATTGGGGAACGTGACCTGCTGTTGGGCGATGAACGCCCGAACCGTATCAGCGTTGTCACCAGAATCGACGTTGATCCCGATGACATGAAGCCTGTTGGCCGCTAGTTTGGCCTGAAATCGCTCTAACAATTGCAACTGCTCCTGACAGAGCGCCGCACCCGTCGCCCAGAAGGTGAGCAGCACCTCACTCCCTCGAAAGGATGAAAGAGCCTGCAGATTGCCCGCGACATCCGGTAAAGTGAATTCCGGCGCCGGAATGGACTCGATCAGCCACGTCTCGACTGTCGTTGGCAGAAGCTCAGGCTTCTCGGCCGTTACCGCCTCCGCAGCGGTAGGCTTCGAAACAGCTAGTGGCTTCGCTTGAAAATTCGCTGATCCCTCCACAACCTCGATGCGATGATTTACTGGCAGGCCCAGCAAGCTCTGTGTCAACCCACTCGGCCAGCGAACCGTTGCAACCACCGTCCCTTCCGCTTTCCCAACACCAAAGAAAAGCTCCTTCGTGTGCTGCGACAAGAACCCGGAACCCGCTTGCAAATACTTCGTCTGTCGATGCCCCGCGGTTTCAACGGTCACTGCCGCCCCAATCGCGTCGCGGTTACTCTTGATTCCCCGCAAGCGCAGGACGATCACATTGCCAATCTCCTTCATGGCGTTGCGTAGAATCCGCACTTGCGGTGCGTTCCGGTTCTTGAGAACAACCTCCAGCCGCCCGTCCTGGTCCAGATCGGCAAGTGCAAACGACCGGCTGTCGTCGAGCAAGTCCATGCCGACCGCCCCCGACACTTCCGAGAACGTACCGTCTTGGTTATTCAAGTAGAAGACATTTCTCTCCCGCCCGCTCCAAGAACCATCCGACCGAATCAATTCGTTGATTGCGTTCCATCCTTGCTCATAATTCAGCGAAGGTGTCGCGGCCAGAGGCGACTTCGCTACCAGTTGCCGCCAGAAAAAGCTCGAGAGGTCGCCTGCTGTGTCCTCGGAAACCTCTGGCCCTGATATATATCCATTCGCGATGTATAGATCTGGGTAGCCATCGTGGTCAAAGTCCCAAGTGTCCGAAGACCATGCCCAACGCCCCATCTCGACTCCCGCGTCTTTGCTGCACTTAGCAAATTTGCCGTCCCCTAGGTTGCGATATAGCGAATTTCCATGCGCATGTTGGCGATATAGGGTACGAATCTCCTCCAGTTCGTTTTCGTGAAACATCTTCTGTTCCGAAACTCGCAAGCCAGCTCCCGACCACATGTTGGCGGCATAAATGTCTTGCTTGCCGTCGCTATCAAAATCGAACCAGCAGGCGCTCATCCCCGCGCCGACTTCATCAACGCCAGCAGCGGCGGAGACCGCTATAAAAGTACCTTTGCCGTTATTGCGATAAAGATTGCTGCGTCCAAAGTCGTTAACTACATATAGGTCTGGCGAACCATCGCCGTTTGCGTCGCCCCAGGCGCAAGCAAAACTGTAACGGTCGTTCTCCGCATTCAGTCCGGCGACTTCCGTTCTGTCCATGAAGGTGGCACCGCCTGCGTTGTGCATCAGGAAGTTCGGGGGCCCGTTTCGCGCGTCAAAGTAAGGCGTTGGATAGTGATACTGATCGAGGCCCATATAGTAGCTGTACAGGCAGAAATAGATATCGAGTCGTCCATCGCCGTCATAATCCGCCGCGGCAGCGTGTGTAAAGGTACCCTGCGGGGGCTTGACAAACTTGAAAGCATCACGCTTGCGCTCGAACTTTCCATTCCCCTGATTCAGGAACAGAAGCGGCCCACTGCCGCAAACCACCAGCAAGTCCTGCAGCCCCTTGTTCTCGAAATCAGCGAATAGGGCGCACGCCGTGCCATCCAAAACATCCACTCCAGCCGCACGCGTCACATCCTCGAACGTCCCGTCTCCGCGATTCCGATAGAGCCGGTTGGGCAGGCCCGCAGGCTGGCAGATGTAGATGTCGTCCAATCCGTCGCCATCGAAATCACCGGCCGCAACGCCGTTGTTCCCGTACACACCGATCCCGCAGGCTCCGTCCAACACCGTGCGCCAATAATCCACCCCATGACGCAACTGATTCCGGTACGAATCCGTTTGGTCGAGGGCCTGCGTCGTGATGTCCACGAAGATGGGCTCTCTGCTCTTACTGACGATTTCTTCCGTCGCAACCCAACGAATCGCGCGCCAACCGGTGGCGTCATCATGATTCCATCGCGTGCGCCATTGCCCGATTCGCTCCTCGCGCGCTGCGCCGACCCTTGTTCCGACTAGATCGTAGCGAATATCGACGTCGACGCCTCTCGACAAGCCCGCCCTCTCCACGCTCGGCCTCTCTTGGATACCCACAATTTCAAACTCCGCAGTCTCCACGCGCAGCAGAGCCTTCAAGTATCGGTGCATTTCCTGCAGAAATCCTTCCCGGCCCGCCACCGCGCAGGCCGAAAATTGCCTCCGCAATACCTCGATGCCGTTTCCTGAACGAACCACGCGCTCTCTTTCTGGAACGAACGAAACACCTTCGATCGCAGGATCGAGGAATTGCGCCAGCACCGTCAGACCATGCGGCGCGGACCGCAGCTCTTTCCCCCAGCCATCAAGCAGCCGTCCAATCTCAAACGCGTATTTTTCGGTGACGTACTCATCGGAGCCCGGTGCCACCAGGCGAAGAACCTGTTCCAACGGAGACTTCACTGGATAGTGGGGGTTCAGGCGAAAATCGGCCAGCGGGATTGGTGTGCTTCGATCGGCAACGTTTCCCGCAAAGGCCTGCCGGAAAGGCGATCCCCGCAGCGGCGCCGGAAGAAAAAGCAACGGTGCCCACCGCATCTTCTCCAGGAACGCCCGGCGTGTTAGACGGTAGTCTAAGCTTTTGGAACGCATCATTCGCGGATATCCGCGCTACCGCAGCTCATTTCTTGCATGCTAGCACCCACTCGCTGCAGACCGCTAAGACAAGCGCTCCCCCGGCGCGGGCCCGGAAGACTCCCGCAAGATCATCTCCACCGAAATGTGATACTCCCGGCCGTTCGGATCCTTGGCGGAAGAAAGCTCATGCAACGCGTTGGCCGCCATTTGTCCGAGCGTATCCCGATGGACGTCCACCGTGGTGATCGAAGGGTTGCTATATTCGGCGAGCCGGATGTTGTCGAATCCGGTTACTGAAATATCCTGAGGGACACGGCAGCCCGACTGCGCCAGCCCTTTAATCACGCCGACCGCAGTAAGATCGTTCACCGCCACCACCGCCGTCGGTCGTGGATCCATCTTGCCAATCGCCAACCCCGCCGCCAATCCTCCCTCGAAACGCAAGTCGCCCGCCAAAACCGGCCCCGGCTCGAGACCCAAACGGAGCATCGTCTTCTCATAGGCCTCCTGGCGTTCTGAGTTAGATTTCAGCCTCGGCCTTCCGGCGACGAATGCAATGCGCCGATGTCCGCGCTCATAAAGATGCTCGACGATGCGCTCGACCCCCGAAACATAATCAATTCTGAGATTGCTCATGTATGCCCGCGGCGGTGCCAGATCGAGAAACGCCACGGCAATTTTCCGAGCCGCCAATTCGTGAATCAAACGTAAGCTGATCTCGGACGTCATCACGGCAACGCCGCGCACGTTATGCTCTATCATCCTCTCGGCCGCTTCCCGTGTTCGCCGCGGATCATAGTTCGTGTCGCTGAGGATGACTTCATATCCAAGCTGCCGCGCACGGATTTCAAAGCTCTTAATCACTTCCGGAAAGAAAGGATTTTCAATGTCGGAGACGATGATTCCCAACGTTCGGCTGTCCCGCGAAGCCAGGTTGCGGGCGTGAGCGTTCGCCACATAGCCAAGCCGTTTAACCGTGGCCAGCACCAAAAGCTGCGTTCGCCGCCCTACTTTGCCAGTCTTGTTGAGGACGTTCGAAACCGTAGCGGTGGAGACCCCGGCAGCTTTGGCGACATCTCGGATGGTAAGGCCCATAAATCGTTTTCCCGGTCAGGACGGACGCATCGGTCAGTCTTACCGGCTTCCGGGAGCATACCCGCTCCTAGCCACCATAAGAAATCAAAAAAGAGCGTAACCGCTTAACCTGTGTAAATCTTTGTA
>Ga0137418_10000144_pt1 | contig 53537 bp, 46 predicted proteins | sample CZODoug3_1_2_16f_FD_122242 | JGI IMG/M metagenome (GOLD analysis project Ga0137418, IMG submission 122242) | Vadose zone soil fungal communities from Angelo Coast Range Reserve, California, USA - CZODoug3_1_2_16fungal (Hybrid Assembly) | ecosystem: Environmental > Terrestrial > Soil > Vadose...
GGCGGCGTTCCGCCGCGTCGCGAAGAAAGCGAAGTGGAAGGTCACTGGTCCGAAGAAGGTCTTCCTCGTGCAGGGCGACGATCGCGTGGGCGCCGTCGCCGACCTGATTGGCGCGCTCGCGGCCGCGAAGGTGAACATCACGGCGCTCGACGCCGTGAGCGTGCATCATCGCTACGGGGCAATCTTCTGGGTGGCGCCGAAGGATCTGAAGAAGGCGGCCAAGGCGCTGGCGACGCTGAACGCGCCGGTCGATGCCATGTCGGCGGCGCTGGCGACGCTCGGCCCCTGAGACAGCGGGCAGGCGTACGTATGACAGGTGATCCTGCTCCCGCTGAAGCTCGCGAAGGCCACGAGCGAAGGTGGGACCTGCGCTGTCCAACCCCCTTCCTACCCTGTGGGTGGAGGGTCAGATGTCACAGTCGCCGTTCGGTCGCGCGCTTTCGGAACGGGAGTTGGCGCATCGGCGCCGGATGCTGGCGCACCTGTCGTCCGCACCGCCGGACAGGAGTGTCCAGGCGTCCGTGTCTCGCCCGCCCGTCACCGCGTCCCGTCCGCCGGACGACTCGCCCAGACGCGGCCGAATCATCCCTTTCGCACCGCGGGCGGCGCGGTAAGGCAATCAGCATGCACGGGCGGCGGGCGAGTCCGCGTAAGATTGGCACGCTCGCCCCGGAGACGGCATGCATCACGGAGACGTCACACCTGATATTGCCAGCGGCCTGCTCGCGCTGAAGAAACGGATCGACGCGGCCAGGATCCCCCCGTCGAAACTTGACGAGACCATCAACGTCGCGGTGTGGAACATCCGCGAGTTCGGCAAGAAGGCACGCACTCTTCCCGCCATCCATTACATCGCGGAGATTCTCAACCAGTTCGATCTCGTCGCGCTCGTTGAACTACGAAACAACCTGACCGACCTCGGGAGGGTCCTCTGGTTCCTCGGCCCTACCTGGGACGTCGTCTACTCGGACTGGGTCGAGGATCCGGGCGGCAACGACGAGCGGGTGGCGTTTCTCTTCGATCGCCGCGCCGTCAGCTTCAACGGGCTGGCAGCCGAGATCGACGCGCCGCGCACTAAGAAGGCGCAGGAGTATCTCGCGGATCTGTCGTTCTGGCGCGCTCCCTACATGTGCGCGTTCCGATCAGGGAACTTCGACTTCATTCTGATCGCGACGCACACACGCTGGGGCGACACCGAGAAGGCGCGAAAGGCGGAACTGAAGCTCCTCGCGGACTGGATCGACATCCGCTTCGAGAGCGCGTATGTCGAGGACACGGACCTCATCGTCATGGGGGATTTCAACGTTCCCAAGCTGGACGACAGCCTGTTTGGAGCGCTGACGAGCCGGGGACTTCAAATCCCGGACTCCCTGAGGATCCTGAAGGTGGGGGACCGGGTCATCGGGGGATCGAATCTCGGTCAGGACGCGCGCTTCGATCAGATCCTGCACCTGCCGACGATGAAGAAGCGGTTCACGGACGCGGGCGGCGCGCTCGATTTCTTCGTGAGCGACAAGAGCATCAGCGAGCTGTTCCCGAAGAGCAAGTACACGCGCCAGCAGTTCACGTTCCAGCTCTCGGATCACCTCCCGGTCTGGACGCAGATCAAGACGGACATCGACGGCGATCGCCTGACGCAGATCGTGAGAGACAGCCGGCAGTAGCCGCCTCAGAATTTTCGCCGGAGCTCCTTCACCTTCCCCCGCGCCTTCTTCCCCTCCAACCGCCTCTCGCGCGCGGCGCGTCCCGGCTTCGTGGCCTTCCGCCGGCGCGGTCTCTTCGCCGCCTGCGCGACGAGCGCGATCAGGCGCTGCCGCGCGGCCTCGCGATTCCGCGCCTGGGTGCGATGCTCCCGGCTGTCGATGATCAACACGCCGTCATCCGTCGTGCGCTGTCCCGCGATCGCCAGCAGCCGCTCCTTCACGTCGGACGGCAGCGACGAAGCGCGAATGTCGAAACGCAGTTCGACCGCCGTCGACACCTTGTTGACATGCTGGCCGCCGGGACCGGAGGCGCGCACGAAGCGCTCTTCGATCTCGCGGTCGTCGATCGCGATCGTCTCGGTTACACGCAAGACCGTGCAAGAGTGTAGTCGTAGGACAAACACCTGCGTATAATCCCGGAGAAGCGGAGGCAAAGCATGGCGTCACCGTCGTGGCACGTCAGCGGCCAGTACTTCGAGACCTGTAGTTGCGACTTCGTCTGCCCCTGCATCCTCGGCCAGATGGCCGTACGCCCCAGCCGCGGATCCTGCACGTTCGCCATGGCTATGCGCATCGATCGCGGCGCCTTCGACACCATCGCGCTCGACGGGCTCACCTTCATCATCGTGGGTTATACGCCGCAGGAGATGGGGAAGGGCAACTGGTCGGTCGGGCTCGTCATCGACGAGCGCGGCAGCGCCGAGCAAATCGGCGCGATTACCGCCATCGCCAGCGGATCGGCAGGCGGTCCGATGGCGCCGCTGTCGGGCCTCATCGGGAAGTTTCTCGGGGCCGACACCGCGTCGATCTGGTACGAGGGGAGCGGCGGCAAGTACGCCATCAAGGCCGGGGGGCTGGTCGACATGGCGGCCGAGGGCGCCATGGGGATCGACCCGAGCGTGACAGACCCGATGTTCATCGGGAACACGGGCCATCCCGTGTCGAGCCGCCTCGCGCTCGCGCGAGCGACGAGGAGCCACGTGCACACGCTCGGTCTCGCGTGGGACGACGCGAGCGGGAAGAACAACGGGCACTTCGCGCCGTTCAGCTGGCGAAGTGCATAACCCCGCTGTCGACGAGCGGCCGCCCACCCGCCTCGAGGTCGCGCTGGGATCCGACCGCGCGCCGCTCGTCATCCTGCTGATCCTGTTCCCGGTCATCTGCTGGTCGTGGATCGTCGTGATGGCGCGCGACATGTACGGGCCGATGACCGGCGCCAGCGCGTGGATGATGACGCCGGCCTGGGACGCGCGGCACCTGTTGCTGCTCTGGGCGATGTGGGCGGTGATGATGGCCGGCATGATGCTGCCGTCGGCGGCGCCGCTGCTCCTGCTGTACGGCGTGGCGGCCAGGCGGCAGGGTCTTGGCGCGGCCGCGTCGCGGCAGATCTACGCGCTGGCCGCGGGATACATCGCGGTGTGGGCGCTGTTCAGCGTGATCGTCACGGCCACGCAGCGCATCCTCTCCATGTTTCTCATCCTGTCGCCGATGATGACGCTCGCCAGCCCGGCGATCGGCGCGGCGCTGCTCCTGGCCGCCGGCATCTATCAGCTGACGCCGTTGAAGCACGCCTGCCTCCGGAACTGCCAGTCGCCCATGAGCTTCCTGATGCACCGGTGGCGCGCCGGCGTCGCCGGCGCATTCCGCATGGGGATCGACCACGGCGCCAATTGTCTCGGGTGCTGCTGGGCGCTGATGCTGCTGCTGTTTGCAGGCGGGGTGATGAATCTCGCGGTGATCGCGGCGTTGACGGCGTTTGTCGCCTTCGAGAAGCTCGCGCCGTTGGGTGTCCGTGGCGCGCGCGTCAGTGGCGCGCTGCTGATGGCCGCGGCGCTCTGGATGCTGCTCCAGGCGCGCTCGTGATTACCGCGCCGCGTCAACAAACGCGGTGTAGTCGTCTGGCGTGATCACCAGGTCGCGCACGATGCCGCGGCCTCCGAGCGCGCGGCCCGAAGCGCCGTTGATCGTATAGGTGATCGCCGACGCATCGCCGACGCGCAGCGCGATCTGCTTCCGCGCATCGAGGCTGAGATCCTCGCCGGCCGTGAATAACCGGTAGGCGCGCCGCTCGCCGTCGGCCGTGGCGGCGAGCCAGACGTCACCCGTCGCGTGAAGGCTGAAGACGAGCGGTGCCGACGTCCGGGCGACGCGACCGGCATCCGCTGAATTGACCGCAGGGACGGCTTCGGGCACAGCATGCGCGGCCGCCGGCACGACATCGTCCACGACGTGACGGACCTCCGGCGCCGGCAGGCGGGCCGCGTCAGCGCCGACACGGCCGCTGTTTCGCCAGACGACAGCGGTAACCAGCACGGCCGCAGCGATTCCTGCGACCATCCACGGAGAGACGCGGCGGTCAGCGGTCATCGGCGCAGCGGCCGGCTCCGGCTCGACAATGGACGCCCGCGAGTCGGCGCGGTACTGCGCCCACAGCGCGTCGCCATCGAGGCCGACCGTGCGCGCGAACGACGTCAGGTACCCACGAGTGAAGATCCCGCCCGGAATGCGCGACAGGTCGTCGCGCTCGATGTCGGCGAGAATCCACCGCGGAATCTTGGTGTGTTCGGACACGGCACGGAGGGTGAGGTGCGCCTGGTCGCGCGCCTCTCGCAATCGCTCGCCGACGCTGGGCATGGTCGCCTCCGCCGGCCCGTATGCAAGCCAGCCTCCGTCAGCCGGGAATGGCGATCCCCGTGTGAATGAAGTCGCCAACCACCTCGAACTGGCCGGTGACGATGGTCCCGCCGACCCAGGCCGGAGACAGCATCACCTTGAGCCGGGCGCGGAAGCGTCCCGTCGCGCGCTGCACGTCCTCGATGGACGCATCCAGGTACCCGAACGAGCGACCGACCTGCGGGTGCAGGCACTTGTAGAGTGAATGCTTCGCCGCGATGATCAGGGCGACCGCAGTTGCGTAGTCTGCCTTCATCCCGTCCATCACCCCGAACACCTCGGGGCTGGTCGCCGCCCGCGAGGCGAGCATGTGCGCGCGATCGAGCGACGTGATCGGCTCGATGTCGATGCCGACGCCGCCGCATTGCCGGCGAGGCGCGGCGGCGGCCGACACGAGCGACATGACATGCGTGATGGACCCGACCGTGCCGTACGGCCAGGCGGGCGCGTTGTTGTCGTTGACGCCGGGGCAGGCGCCAGCCAGGCCCAGCTGTTCGAGCGCCCGCATGGCGCAATACCGTCCCGCACGATACGCGTTCTGCCGATCGGGCGGCGCCAGCAGCCACACCGGCGGCAGCGCAATCTTCTTCGCGGCCGCTTCGTCGACCTGCTCGAGAAACAGCGACACTTGAGACACCCACGCGGGAAGCACGCGGGGCACAACAATCACAGACGGCTCCAGAGACACGTTGCCCTCGGGATATTGGCCGCCTGCTTTGGGGGGAGGTAAAGCGGGACCTTGGTTGCGCGGAATTATAAGACGCCACCCCGGCTGTATGCAGAAAAAATTTGCGATGTTCAGCCATCGCACAAGGGCAAACGACCGCGCGCAAAAATAATCAGGACAATGCACGCAACGGGTTCACAGGATGGCATCAGATAGAATTCCCGCCTGCGCTGATGCGGCGGCGGGACGATAGGCGAATGAAAGTAGCGCGCAGATTTGTGATCAGCGGACGTGTCCAGGGCGTCGGCTTCCGGTGGTTCGTACATGACGCGGCCACGCGTGAAGGCGTCGCCGGTTGGGTTACGAACATGCTCGACGGCCGCGTCGAGGCGTTCGTCGAAGGCGATCAGGAGGCGGTGCGGCGCATCGAATCGGCGCTGCACATCGGCCCTCGCAGTGCGCGCGTGGAACGCGTCGCGGTGTTCGACGAGGATGCGACCGGCAATCTGAAAGGGTTTTCCATTCGATAACCGTCGCGGTTAGAGGACTCATGTTGACCATCGACCTCAAGCAGATGATTCGCAGCGTCCCCGACTTCCCGAAGCCGGGCATCAACTTCTACGACATCACCACGCTGCTGAAAGACCCGCAGGGCCTGAAGGCGACCATCGACTCGCTCGCCGGCCCCTACGACGCATCCGGCATCGATGTCGTCGTCGGCATCGAGAGCCGCGGCTTCATCCTCGGCTCGGCGGTGGCGCAGCGCATCGGCGCCGGTTTCATCCCGGTCAGAAAGGCGGGCAAGCTGCCGGCGAAGGCCATCAAGGAGATCTACGAGCTGGAATACGGCAAGGACGCCCTCGAGATCCACGCGGACGCGATCGAAAAAGGGCAGCGCGTGCTCATCGTGGACGACGTGCTGGCGACGGGTGGAACGGCGGCGGCGACGACGCGCCTGGTGAAGCAGCTCGGCGGAGCGCTCCACGGGCTCGCGTTCCTGATCGAGCTGACGTTTCTCAACGGCAAGTCGAAGCTGGCCGGCGAGCAGGTGTATTCAGTGCTGCAGTACTAGGCGGAGGCGGGCCGTCCGGTCCGGACGGCCCGCTGTCTTCTCTTCTACGAGACGCGGCGTGGCGTATAGCGCATCTCGCGCAGCGCCCAGTCCGTGTCCAGGATCACCGACAGGAACTGGTCGTAGTGGACGCCGTTCTTCACGAACGACTTCCGGAGGCGCACCTCGTGGACGGCGCCGAGCTTCTGCAGCGCGCCGTTGCCGCGGCCGTTGTGCACGGCGCAGCGCGCTTCCACCCGGTGCACGCCGATCTGCTCGAAGGCGAAATCGAGCACCATCTGCGCGCCCTCGACGAACATGCCGTTGCCCCAGAACGGCGAGCCGAGCGCAAAGCCCCACTCGGCGGTCCCGAAGCCCTTCTCCAGCGATCGCACCTGGATGATGCCGACCGCCTCGTTCATCCCCTTCGGCACGATGCCGAAGCAGACCAGCTCGCCAGCCGCCCGCTTCTTGTGCGTCCACTCGATGAAGCGCTCGTAGCCTTCAACGGTGGTCGGCGGCGGCGAGATGAAGCGCGATACCTCTTCGGTCGAGAGCATCGCGAACAGGGTCGGCGCGTCGGACAGCTGCAGCTCGCGCAGCGTGATCGACTCGCCGGCGAGCAGCGGCAGCAGGTCCCGCCAGTCGGACGAAATGGTTTCCGGCTGGGGCACCGCGACCGTGGCCGCGGAGGAACGAGCAACCATCATATTCAAGGCTATTGAGTTCGGTTCTTGATGGATCATGGGTTCCCTCGTTACCAGCCCAGAAGGTTCTGCCCGAGCACTTTGCTGTTCGCTTCGAGACTCTCGCCCCAGACGAGGTTCTCACCCCAGACGAGGTTCTCGCCCCAGATGATGTTCTCGCCCCAGACCAGGTTTTCGCCCCAGATGATGTTTTCACCCCAGATGATGTTCTCACCCCAGATGATGTTCTCACCCCAGAGGATGTTCGTGGCCCAGGAGGTGCCCGTGACCGCGAGCGCCGGCCCGCTGACCGACTGCTGACCCCAGATGATGCGCCCGGCCCAGTCGAGGCTCGTGCCCGCGATCGTCGTCGACGTCGCGAGGATCTGCGGATACTGCGTCACGGTGGCCGGGTTCGCCCACATCGCCACCGAGAGCCACGCGAGCCGCACAGACCCTTCGGCGTTCAGCTCGCCCGTGCCCTGCGTCAGCGCATCCGGCCTCGTGCCGTCGGCGAGGCTGATCGGAAGCGCGGTGTACTGCAGCATCGCCTTCATCCCGTTGGCCGTCACGGGGCCGGGCGAGACCGTGTAATACGCCGTCGCCCAGTTGCGGGACTCGAGCGCCGCCGCGACCACTCCAGTGGTGACCGCCGTCGCCATGCTGGTGCCGCTCAGCCGGATGTACGCGCGTCCGTTGATCTTCAGGTCGTAGGCCGGGTACTGCTTGTACAGGTAGCTGTTCACGTCGGTCACGGAGATCATGCTGTGACCGGGCGCGACGACGTCCGGCTTCACGAAGCCGTCGTACCACGTCGGCCCGCGCGAGCTGTACGGCGACACTTCGTCGTCGGCGTGCGTCACGGTCCCCTTCGTGTTGACCGCGCCGACGGTGATGGCCGACGGCGCGTTGCCGGGCGAGGTCACGCCCGCGTAGCCGACCAGGCCGGTGTCGGGGTTCGTGCCCTGGTTGCCGGCGGACACGACGACGATCAGACCGGCGCGAACGGCGCTCTCGACCGCCTGCACGAGCGGGTCATCCGCGGCAGGCGACAGGATCGGGTGGCCAAGCGACATGTTGACCACCTTGATGTTGAAGCGCTGACGATTCGCTACCGCGAAGTCGAGCGCCGCGATCACGCTGCTGGTCAACCCCCTGCCGTTCTTGTTGAGGACCTTGAGGCTGACGAAGGTCACCGACGGCGCGACGCCCATGTAATTGGAGTCGTTCGCGCCGATGAGACCGGCGACGTGCGTGCCGTGACCGTACTCATCGCCGGCCAGGACCGCAATCGGAACGCCTGTCGTCAGGTCGTACGACGCGGTGATGCGGCCGTTGAACGCCGGAAGCGGTGCGATGCCCGAATCGATCAGCGCGACGCCGATGCCGGCGCCTCTCGACGCGTCGCTCTCGCCAAGCGTGCTGCGGAGGACGCTCGAGCTGATCGACCAGTTCCAGTTGCCGCTCTGGTCCGCATCGGCGGCAACGTCCGCGTCGGCGCCAATCGTCTCGACGTTCGGGTCGCGCGCCAGGTCGGCGAGCTGATCTCCGCCAAGTTCGGCTGTGAATGCTCCAATTGTCCGGTGCTTCGAGAAGATCCTGTTGCCCTTCGACAACACTTTCTGCTCGACGCTGCTGTCTGCGCCCGGTCTGAAGCGGACAATGACGCGTCGCCGCGCGCCGCCGTGCGCGTCCTGCAGCACCCGATCGAGCTTGGGTTCATGCTGCTGCGCGCCCGCCGGCGGCGGCAGGCCGCACAGCAGTGCGGCTGCCACGCCTGTGGCCAAAAGGATACGGGGGTAGAGTTTCATTCTGCGCTGACAGAGAGCAACTCTGCCGCCATAAAGGACGTTCGAGTTCGCTGCTGGTTTAGATCAACGTTTGAAGCAGCTTAGAGGCAGTGTGATGCGGACGCTGCGGAGGGGCCCGTGATGGTCGTGCGAGGTTTCAGCACACGGCGGCGATTACGAAGATCGTGGACCCATCGGTCAAATGATTGATGGGAAAGGAGAATGGCGGCGCGACCCATTCCGGGACGCGGTTGTCCCGGATCAACACAATGGGACGCTGCGCGCGGGCGCGCAATCATGCGCACGCGCACGCGTCTTCACGCTATTGCTTGACGTACTTCGTCACGCCGCGGAGGTTCGCTTCCGCGGTGTAGACGTTCCCCGCAGAGTCGATGGCGATCCCTTCGCCCATCGCGCCCTCCGGCGCGTCGGTCTTGTGCGGCGGGATGAACGTGGTCACCTTGCCGTCCTTGAGGCTCCCAATCCGGACCCCTCGCTGCCACCCGGGGTGAACGCGCTCGGTCGACTCCGAGTCCGCGGTGTAGATCGTGTCGTTCCTGTCGATCGCGAGCCCGCTGCTGCGGCCGAAGTCGTCGTACTCGCGCACGAACCGCCCGTCCTTCGTCAGGATCTGCACGCGATGGTTGTGGCGATCGGCGACGACGAGCCGGCCCATCGAATCGAACTCGAGCGCGTGCGGCGTGCGGAACTCGCCGGGCCCGGTGCCGGCCTTGCCGATGGTCCTCAGGAACTTGCCGTTCTTGTCGAACACCGAGATCCGGCCGATCAGGTTCGGATCGGTGACGTCGGTGTGGCTCTCGGCGACGTAGACGTCACCGTTGCCCGGATCGGTGACGACATCGGTCGGTTCGGTCAGCGCCTCGGGCGGATTGCCTTTCACGCCCGCCTTGCCGAGCGTCATCAGGACCTTGCCGTCAGGGCTGAACTTGACGACCACGCTTCCCTTGCTGGTCGCCGGATCGGCGCGTGCGTCGGTGACCCAGACGTTGCCGTCGCGATCGACGTGGATGCCGTGCGGCCAGGCGAACATGCCGCCGCCGAAGCTCTTGATCTCCTTGCCCGACTCGTCGAAATGATGGACCGGGTTGACGCTGGTGTTTGCGCAGCCCGGCGTCGTGCCGGGCGAGCACCGATCCGTGGCCCACACGGTCCTGCCATCCTTGTCGATCGCGACGCCGTTGGAGCCGCCCCACGCGCGTCCGTCGATGTGCGCCCAGTCGCGGATCACGCGATACGGGTTGGCGCCCGTGTTGACGGGCTGGACCTTGTCGGTCTGCGGCGTGCCGCCGCGTGCTTGCGCGTGGACGCGGCTGCCGGCCAGCGGAACGCAGAGGGCAATCAGCGCGATCAGGCAGGTTCTCTTCATGGCGCGGCGATTCTACATGGTTTGTCGCGCGATGGCGCGACATCTCCCGGGCTTCGGCATTACAATCCGCGCATTGCTTCAGAGGGAGGAACAGCCATGACGCGCTGGCGTACAGGATTGGCGTGGCTCGCGCTCGGCATGGTCGTGCTGGCGTCGCGCTTCGTGCTCGCGCAGGTTCCACTCGCCCGCATCTGCGGCGATACGAAAGCACCTTTCTGCTCGGCCGTTCGCGGCGATCGCTCCGAGGGATGGCCGCAGCAGACGCGCTCCGAGGTGATGGCGCGCAACGGCATCGTCAGCACGGTCCAGCCGCTGGCCGCGCAGGCCGGCCTCCGGGTTCTGCAGCAGGGCGGCAACGCCATCGACGCCGCCGTCGCCACCGCCGCGATGCTGAACGTCGTCTTTCCGGGGAACGTGGGCATCGGCGGCGACCTGTTCGCGCTGATCTACGTCGCCAAAGAGAAGAAGGTGTATCAGCTCAACGCGAGCGGCATCGCCCCGGCGGGCCTCACGCTCGAGCGCATGCACGCGCTCGGCTACAAGGCGAACCCCGCCAACTTCGGACCCGGTTCCGGCATGCCGCCGGGCGGCATCCTCACCGTGACGGTGCCTGGCTCGTTATGGGGCTGGCAGGAAGTCCTCACGCGCTTTGGCACGAAGACGTTCAAGGAAGTGCTGCAGCCGGCCGTCGACTATGCCGACCAGGGCTTTCCGGTCACCGAAGAGATCGCCAGCCTCTGGCGGATGAAGAACGCGCTGCCGCTGCAGGGGTGCTGCACGCAGGTGGATCAGGATTCGGTGAAGACGTTCTACGTGAACGGCAAGCCACCGGTGGCCGGGACCATCTTCAGGAACCCCGATCTCGCGAAGGCCTTCCGGCTGATCCAGCAGCAGGGGCGCGACGCGTTCTACAAGGGCGAGATCGGCCGCGCCATCATCGCGAAATCGCAGGCGCTCGGCGGACCGATGACGGCCGAGGACCTCGCCAATTACAAGGGCGAATGGGTGACGCCGGCGTCGGCGGCCTACCACGGCGAGTTCACCGTGTACGGCACGAGAGCGCCTTCGCAGGCATGGGGCATCGTCGAGGCGATGAACGTCCTCGAGCAGTGCGTGCCGACGTGGTATCCGGGGCAGACGCTCGCATCGCTCGGTCCCGCGAACCCGCTCTACTGGCACGCGCTGATCGAGGCGAAGAAGGTCGTCTACGGCGACGTCTACGGTCACAACGCCGACCCGAACGCGGTGCCGGTTCCGCTCGACATGCTGACGTCGAAGCCGCACGCCGCGTCGCTGTGCAGCAAGGTGAACCCGAACCGCGCGGGCACGACGGGGTCGGTCAAGGGCGACGCGGACGGCACCGGCGACACGATCTACCTGGCGACCGCGGACCGCTGGGGAAACATGGTGTCGTGGATCAACAGCAACTTCGCCGGGTGGGGCTCGGGCATCACGGTCCCGGGTTATGGGTTCGTCCTCCACAACCGAGGCGGCCTGTTCACGCTCGACGCCAGGAGTCCAAATGTGATCGCGGGCAACAAGCGTCCCTACAACACGCTGTCCGCCGTGCTCGTGACGCAGAACGGCCGGCCGCTGCTCGTCACCGGGCAGCACGGCGGCGACCAGCAAGGGCAGGGGAACATGCAGGTGCTGGTGAACATCCTGGATCTCGGGGCCAACATGCAGGCCGCGGGCGACATGGCTCGCTTCAGCCACAACCAGGTGAGGAACGAGCTGCAGATGGAGTCGCAGCTCTTTCAGCTGGTCGGCGCGCGGCTCAAAACCATGGGGCACACGGTCGCCTCGTCAGACGGCGGTCCGGTCGGAGGTTTCGAGGGGATCATGTTCAGTCCGGATGGCGGCGCTTCGCCAGGATGCACGCCTGCGGACGCAAAGTGCACGGCGCCCATCGCGGGGTTCTATCGCGCGGGGTCGAATTTCCGGGAGGACGGACAGGCGGCGGGTTACTGAACGCGGTGGGCAGGCCTACGCTTCGTCGTCGGACTCTCCCGTGAAGTACTCGGCAATACAAGACAGGCACAGCTCGCGCCCTTTGAAGTCGCGCGTCTCGACGACTGCCCAGTGGCAGCTTTCGCAGGTGGCGTAGACGCTGGACCATTGATCGGCGTCACCGGGAATGCCCGTATTGGAGTCGAGAAGCCGGCTGGCGGAGGGAGGCTGGCGATGGCTGTCGCCCGCTGGTAGCGCTTTGCTCATAGGGTCGGCGGATCACGGAGCATTTCGCGTGCCGGTGCAGATTCTCGACGTCGCCTTCGCCGTGGCGCTACCGGACATCCCTTGCGTTACGAATCTGCGCGCACGATGTCCGATTTGGTGCGCCCGGCTGCTGATGGCGCGAGAGAAACGACCTGGTCGGGATGGGAATTGAGCGGCGGGATTCTACGTCAGAGGTCGGATTTGCGACGGGGCTCGTTCGACGAGAAGTGGACGATGACCAGACCGACGATCAGGGTCGCCAATCCGATCAAGGCTGACGCAAGCATTCCGTTCATCGACCCTCTCCTCGTCTAAGAATCAGTCCGATCACAGTAGCCGTCAAGCTGATTGCAAAACGTGCCGTGCAAATTTCCTCGGAAAGTTGACAGCCCACCATTCGATTGGTGAAGAATCTGCGCGGGCGATCCGGTGCCGGAGTGGCAATTTCTGCCTTTGGTAAACTGTCACCCGACGCGACTGTCCCCGTAGCTCAGTTGGATAGAGCGCGCGCCTCCTAAGCGCGAGGTCGCCAGTTCAATTCTGGCCGGGGACGCCAGCCTTCGCTCCGGTGCCAGGCGAACGCTGTCCGTCATAGCGTCGCAAGGCGACGCGACGGCGGACCAGGAATAGACTTACGAGTTACGGCTGGCAAGCCACAGGATTGAGATATGAAGACGAAGCATCGTCGAGAGTTGAAAGAGAACGAAGTCGTCCAGATGATCACGGCGACGCGCGAGTTCGCCCAGGAGCACGGCCGGCGGCTGTCGAACGCGATTGTCGCCCTGGTCGTCATCGCCGGGGTCATCTTCGCGTTCCTCGCGTACCGGACCCGCCAGCAGTCGCAGGGGCAGGACCTGCTGGCGCAGGCGATGGTCGTGCTGAACACGGCAGTCGTGCCGGTGACGGCGACGTCGAATCCGGGCGACGCGCCGGCTGCCGCGTCAATCGGCGCGAAGGGCACCTTCTCGACCGAGGCGCAGAAGCTCAACGCCGCGGTGCCGAAGCTGAAGGTGGCGGCGGACGCGTATCCCGATACGCAGGCCGGCATCCAGGCGCGATATCACCTGGCCACGTCGCTCGCCGCGCTCGGGCAGCAGAAGGACGCGATCGCGCAGTTCGACGAGGTCGTGAAGCGCGCGCGCGGCGATAGCCTGTACGGACGCATGGCGCAGCTCGGCAAGGCCGACGCGCAGGCGGCAGCCGGAGAGGTCGATGCCGCGATCGCGACCTGGAAGGAGCTCGCCGCGAAGAAGGACGCGAACCTGCCGGAGGACGCGATCCTGATGCAGCTCGGACGCGCCTACCAGGCGAAGGGGAATACCGACGAGGCCCGCAAGACGTTCACGGACATCGTCGACAACCACCCCGATTCGCCGTACGCCGGCGACGCAAGGAAAGAGCTGGAATCGCTGAAGGGATGACCACGGAGGCGCGCGTCGCGCGCGCGTGAGCCTTACGGAATGAAGCCGGCGGGATTGCTGAACCGATCCCACCGCGCCTGTCCATCGGCCGCATAGACGACGAGATTCCCGTCGCCCTGCAGCACCAGCCTGCTGTTCGCGTAGGATGGCGTGCCGCTCATCCACCGCGGCCGGTTGGACCCGTCATAGACCACGAAGTTGCCGTCGGTCTGCATCACCACCTGGCCGGTGGTCAGACCCGCGGTGCTGCTCGACCATGGCATCGTACGCTCGACATCGTCGTAGAGCACGACGTTGCCATCTCTCTCGTATACGAGCCGGAACCGCCGGTTTGCGGACGTCAACGATTGTCCCGCAAGCAGACGGCTGCCGGACGGCAGCGTGTCGCTCGTCGCGGGGGCGGGGACGCTCGCGGCGTCGCCGCCATAGATGGCGGTGGCGCCGTCGGTGTCGTCGGCCTGCAGGGTGTCCACGCTGCTGACGCGGCTGTTCATCACGGCCACGACGGATTGACCGTGGTCGTCGGGATGGTCGAGCCCGATGACGTGTCCGAACTCGTGCAGGGCCACGCGGCGCAGGTCGATCAGCGAGCCGCCGCCCGCCGCGGACCGCTGAGGGCCGCGATACGAGTTCCAGTTCCGCGCGCGATTGAAGACGACGTCGGTCTCGGTGATGGTGCTGGTGCGCGGTGAATAGAACGTCTGCGTGATCGCGAGCACCCCCGAGCCGAACGGTTCGCCAAACGCATCGTCACCGAAGCTCACGGTGTTGATGCGATTGCCGGACGCGATGGCGGCGTCATCGCGGCGGCCGCTGAGCGAGACGCCGTTCAGGAACGGATTCCAGGCCGCCAGCGCGCTTTCGGCCACGGTGTCCCAGTCGGGACTGCCGTCAATCAGCGGCGTGCTCGCGGGGCCGAGCTCCAGGTGCATGACGATCGTGGCATTCGCCGGCCAGCGCCGGGTTTCGAGCGAGTACGCGCCGGTCAGGGCGCCGAGCGCGAGGACCGTGGCCGCGGTCGCGACGAGACCAGCAGCGGTCCTCACTTCTTCCGCGCCTCCACCAGCCGCTGCGTGACGCCGCTGCGAAGGTCGGACAGGCGCGCGATGGGCGCACCCTCCAGCGTCAGGACCCGATCGATGCCGCCCGCATCGCGACTCACCTTCATCAAACCCTGCGTGAAGCCGACGATCGGGTTGATGCTGCGGTCACGGCGCGCGAACACCACGCGGCGATCCCCCACCGCGAAGGTCGGCATCCCCTCGACCTTCATGCCGAGATCCGCGGTCTCGCCGCCCAGGAAGTCGAACACCTCGACGAGGCTCGACGTGCCGTACAGGGGGTCGGAGACGCTGAAGGTGACGCGCGTCTTGACGATCGTGCGCTCGCGCGTCTGCACCGTGAACGGCCGGACGTCCACCACGTCGCCGACGAAGATGACGTCGGCCTGGGCGACCATGTCGTTGAGGGTGACGGGTTCAAACGTGGTCGCGCGAACCGGGACCGCCGCCACCGCGGCGATCGAGCAGGCGAGGACAACCGAGCGAAAGAGAGACCGCTTCATATAAAGAGACCGTGTACTTCGTTTTTTCGGTTGGCCCGGCAGGAAGCAATAGATGCGCCAGCTCGTCGATACGCGTTTTACGAGCTGGTCTTGATCACGTCCTTCAGCGCTTCGAAATTACTGACCGCATTCAGGTGCAGGCCCGTGAGCGTCCGTCGCGAAACGGCGACGTTCGTCCGGTTCCAGAGGCTGATGTACGGGGCGTCCTCGGCAACGATCTTCTGGGCCTCGCCGTAATATTTCTTCCGTTCGGCCTCGCTCGTCGCGGCGCCGGCGAGGTCCAGGAGGCGATCGACCTCGGGATTGTTGTAGTGGCCGCGGTTGAAGCCGGCCGGCGGGGTCTGCGTCGAGTAGAAGACGCGCCGCAGGATGTCGGGATCGACCATCGCGCCGCCAACCCACTGCAGCTGATACAGCTGAAAGTTTCCCTTCAGGACGTCCGCGTACATGGTCGCGAATTCGTAGGACCGGACGTCGAGGTCGATGCCGACCTCGCGAAGCTGCTGCTGGACGACGGTCGCCTGCAGGCGGTATTCCTCGGCATTGGAGACCTTGAGCGACAGGTGAAGGCGGGGAAGCGGGCCGTCGCCGTCCGGGTCCTTGTACCCGGCTTCGTCCAGGAGCTGTCGCGCGCGATTCGGGTCGTAGGTAAACTGGAAGATGTCGGGCTCGTAGGCCCACGCCTGCGACGGGATCAAGCCGGTCGCAGGACGCGCCAGCCCGCGGCGCAGGTAGTCGACAATCGCGTGACGGTCGATCGCGTACCCGATCGCGTGGCGAACACGTCGATCCTTGAGCACGGGATCCAGCATGTTGACGCCGAGATAGATGTAGTCGAGGCCGGGTGACTTCGCGATCGAGAAGGTCTTCCCCTCGAACTGATGGACGATGTCGGGCGGCAGGTCGTTGACGATGAGATCGATCGAGCCCTTCTGCAGCTCGAGACCGCGCATCGTGTCGTCGGGCAGGATGCGGATGACGAGGCCCGCGTTTTTCGGCGGGCCGGCGAAGTAGTCGGCGAACGGCGCCAGCACGACCTGGTCGTCGACCGCGTAGCTCACGAACCGGTAGGGCCCCGTGCCGATCGGATGCTCGCCGAAGTCGGCGCCCGCGCCCGCGGGGACGATCGCCGGCGGTCCGGCCAGCTGGATCATGAACGCTGAAAACGGTTCTTTCAGCGTGAACTCGACGTGATAATCGTCGAGCGCGGTGACGCGCTTCAGGCTGCGATACGCCCCCTTGAACGGCGAGATGAAGGACGGATCGATCATCTGGCCGTAGGTGAAGACGACGTCTTTCGCGGTGAGCTCGTGGCCGTCGTGGAACCTGACGCCGCGCCGGAGGGTGGCGACGTAGGTCAGCGGGTCCGGGTTGTCGACCCGTTCCGCGAGCATCGGCTTCGGCCGCAGGTCGTCGCCGAGCTCCATGAGCTGATTGAACAGCAACTGCGCCACGCGGCTGGCCGCTTCGTCGTTGCCCAGTCGCGGGTCGATGTTGTTCGGAGCGGTGCGGACGCCGACAACTATTGCGCCTCGCGGGGCTGACGCTTGAGGCTCGGCGCAACCGGTCAATGCAAAATGCAAAAGGCAAAATGCAAACAACGGGCAGATCGAGACAACGCGGTGAAAGGCGCGACGGCGTTCACCCCGTTGTGTCGATCCATCGAATGGTTTGAATCTTGAATTTTGCATTTTGAATTACGCGTCTTCAGCCCGCTTTTTGAGCTCAGCCAATAACTCCAGCGCTTGTCTCGGCGTCGTGTCGTCGATATCCACGGCGCGCAGACGATTCGCAATTTCATTATCGCCGGCCGACTCCTGCGCGAACAGGGCGAGCTGCGGGGACCGTGCGTCGCCAGCCGAGCCGGAGAGGGTGGGCCGCCCGCCGCGGGACAGCTCATCGCGTTCGAGGCCGCCGAGGATCTCCTTCGCGCGCGCGATGACGCTGCCGGGCAGTCCCGCGAGCTTCGCGACCTGGATGCCGTAGCTCCGGTCCGACCGCCCGGGCACGATCTTCCGCAGGAAGATGATCCCGTCCTTCCATTCGCGCGCGGCCACGTGTGCGTTGACGACGCCGGGGAGCGAGTCGGCCAGATCGGTGAGCTCGTGGTAGTGCGTGGCGAACAGCGTCTTCGGCCGCGCTTTCGGGTTCGACGCCAGGTGCTCGGCCACGGCCCATGCGATGCTCAGGCCGTCGAAGGTCGCGGTGCCGCGGCCAATCTCGTCGAGCACGACCAGGCTGCGCGAGGTGGCCGCGTGCAGGATGGCGGCGGTCTCCTGCATCTCCACCATGAAGGTCGACTGGCCGCGCGCGATGTTGTCGGACGCGCCGACGCGCGCGAAGATCCGATCGACGATCGGGATCTTCGCGTCCTTCGCGGGAACGAACGAGCCGATCTGCGCGAGGAGCGGGAGCAGGGCGGCCTGCCGTAGATACGTGGACTTGCCGCCCATGTTCGGCCCGGTCAGGATCACGACCTGCCTGGTGGTCCCGTTCAGATCGATGTCGTTGGGGACGAACGCGTCGGTCGCGAAACGTTCGACGACCGGGTGGCGGGCGTCGACGGCCAGGAACTCGTCGCCGTCGTGGACGTGCGGCTTCGTGAAGTTCGAGATCGCGGCGGTCTCGGCCAGGCCGGCGAGCACGTCGAGCGTGGCCAGCGCGCGGGCGGTGTCCTGGATGCGCGGCGATTCGGCCGCGACCGCCTTCCGCAGCGACTCGAAGATTTCCAGCTCGCGCTCGAGGATGCGTTCGTCGGCGCCAAGCACCTTCTCCTCGTAGTCCTTCAACGCCGAGGTCGTGAAGCGCTCGCCACCCGCAATGGTCTGCTTGCGCTGATAGTCGGCCGGCACCGCGCGCAGGTTCGACTTCGAGATCTCGATGTAGTAGCCGAAGACGCGGTTGAAGCGGACCTTCAGCGAGCCGATGCCGGTGCGCGCCCGCTCGCGATCTTCCATCTCGGCGATCACCTGGCGGCCGGAGCGGCTGATCGTCTTCAGCTCGTCGAGGCCCGGGTCCACGCCGTCGCGGGTGAAGCCGCCGTCGCGCGCGAACGCGCCGGGTTCGTCGACGAGCGTCCGCGCGATCAGGTCGCGCACGTCGGCAAGGTCGTCGAGCTCGGCGAGCAGGCTGCGCAGCAGCGGCGCCTGCACCTGGTCGAGCATCAGGCGCACCCGCGGGATCGACGCGATCGACTGCCGCAGCGCGACCACATCGCGCGGCCCCGCCGTGCCGAGCGCAACGCGGCCCACGAGCCGCTCCATGTCGTGAACCGTCTTCAGCACCTCGCGGAAGCGGCCGCGATCGGTCGCCCGGAACGCAAGCTCCTCGACCGCGTCCAGGCGATCCTGAATCCGCTCGAGCGACATCAGCGGCCGCAGCAGCCAGGCGCGCAGCAGCCGTCCGCCCATCGACGTCACCGTGCGGTCGATTTCGCCGAGCAGCGATCCCTGGAGGCCCCCTTCGCTGCCAGTGACCACCTCGAGGTGCTTCAACGTCACTGGATCGATCAGCAGGCATTCGGCGATGGTCTTGTAGGTCACCGCGCGGACGTGGGCGAGGTCGGCCTTCTGCGTGTCGCGCAGGTGCGCAATCAGCCCGCCGGCCGCCTGGATCGCCCGGACGCGGCCGTCGAGGCCGAAGCCGTCGAGGCCGTGCGTGTTCAGTTGATCGAGCAGCGATCGCCTGGCAGCCTCGGGCTCGAAGCTCCACGCCTCTGCCGGTGTGATCGGAATCTGCAGGCGCGCGACGTCGGGGAACCTCGCGGCGACGTCCGATTCCGTCGGCACGACGATCTCGCGAGGCCGCAGCGTGGCGATCTCGTCCGCGAGCGCCTGAAGGCCGTCGTCCCCGTGATATTCAGCGGTCGTGAATTCGCCGGTGGACAGATCGAGGAGCGCGACTCCCAACACTTCGTCGCCGCCCGCGGGGCGGGTGTGAAGACCAGCGCCCGCGCCGACAATGCTCATGATGAACGCGGGTTCGCGCGCGTTGAGGTAATTCGCGTCGGTCAGCGTGCCGGGCGACACCACCCGCACGACCTCGCGCCGGACGATCCCTTTCGCCTTCCTCGGGTCCTCGACCTGCTCGCAGATGGCGACGCGAAACCCCTTCTTCACCAGCTTCGCGAGGTAGCCGTCCATCGCGTGGAACGGCACCCCGCACATCGGGATGCCGTTGCCGCCGGCGTCCTTCGACCGCGAGGTCAGCGTGAGCTCGAGCGCGCGCGCCGCCACGAGCGCGTCCTCGTAGAACATCTCGTAGAAGTCGCCCATGCGGAACAGGACGATCGCGTCGCGGTGCTGCCGCTTCGCGTCGAGGTACTGACGCATGGCGGGGGTTGTCGTGGCTGGAGAGGACACCGGCGATGGGTATTATCGCCGATGCGGATGGCGGGTCCGCCGTTCCGCTGACGGCGGGTCCGCCTTTCGCTGGCACCGGACTCGGGCGGGACCCGCCCCACGTACTACTGTCCGCGGGTTTACTGTCCGCGATCGTTCAACTGGAACGGCGACTCGAAGAAGAAATTGTCCACCTGCACGTCGATCGCATCGTCGATTCGCACGCCGACGATCCCGCCGATCTTCTCGGTCAGAGTGAACGAATTCCCGGCGATCGCAGAACGCGTGGGCGTCGCGGTGGCGACCGCACCGTTCACCACGTACGACACGGCGGTCGGCGCCACCTGCACGTCGAGCGTGTTCACCGCCTTGCCGCTCGCGTCCGGCTTCTTGATGGCGTAGTGCAGCGACTTGTCGATCTCGTCGATCTTGTCGCCCTCCCGGTGCCGGACCAGGAAAGTACCGTCCTGCGCGATCGCGAAATACACGTACGACGGCGTGGCGCCATCCATGTCAGTGCCACCAATGAACAGCCCGTAGTAGGTGGGCTTGTCGGCCGGCTTCAACGTCGTGAACGTCGCCCGGACGCGGTAAATCGGCTTGACCGAGTGAGCGGGATCCCAGATGACTGCGCCAGGGCCGCCGGAAAGGTGGAAGCCCTTTTCCGTCGGCATGATCTTGAGGGTCGTGCCGGCCGCTGACGCGGACGCGCTCGGGCTCCCGTCGATGCGCACCTTCCAGCCGGCCGGGGTCTGCGCCGCGACACCAACCCCCAGCACCGCGATCAGCGCAACGAGCAAGCCACGTCGAAGCATCGCGAGTCTCCTTGAGTTGAGAGTGCCCGATATGATATCCCTTCGGCGCTCGAGAACCACAGTGCCAACAGAGACTTTCTCCGACGCTTCCCGTCGCCGCTTTCTCGGCTCGATCACGAGCGGGATTCTGAGCGTCATCGGGGGCATCCTCGCCTTCCTCGGCGGCGGCGCGGTCCTCTCGTCCACGGTTCGGCGGCAGGAAGACTGGCTGGCCGTCTCGGCTCTGCACGATCTCCCCGACAACGAGCCGACCCCGGTCACGCTCAGCGTGATGCGGATGGACGGCTATCGCCAGGCCCTCGAGCGGCGGACGATTTTCCTCGTGAAAACGGGGGAGTCGGACGTCGCCGCGCTCAACGCCACGTGCACGCACCTCGGCTGCCTCGTTGCCTGGGACAAGGAGGCGCAGGTGTTCAAGTGTCCGTGCCACGGCGGCATCTACGACCGGAATGGCGCAGTGCAGGACGGTCCTCCGCCCGAGCCGCTCGCCAAGATCGCCGCGCGCGTCGACGGCGACCGCGTCCTCGTACAGGCCTGACATCATGCGCGACTGGTTGGACAATCGAACGGGCTTCCGCGCCCTGTTGGCGCACCTCCTCGACGAGCCGCTGCCGAGCGGCGTCGGCTGGTGGTTCGTCACCGGCAGCATCGTGCTGTTCCTGCTGTCGGTGCAGCTGCTGACCGGCGTCCTGCTGGCGGTCTTCTATTCGCCCTCGCCGGACCACGCGTACGACAGCGTCCGCTTCATCATGGAGCAGGTCACGTTCGGGCGCGTCCTCCGCGGGCTTCACTTCTTCGGCGCCAGCTTCATCGTCATCGCGGCGGTCGTGCACATGCTGCGCGTCGTGGCGTTCGGCTCCTACAAGAAGCCGCGCGAGTTGAACTGGGTCGTCGGCGTGCTGCTGCTGCTGATCATCCTCGCCTTCGCGCTCACCGGGTATCTGCTGCCGTGGGATCAGAAGGCGTACTGGGCGACGACGGTCACGCTGAACATCGCGCGGAGCGTTCCGCTCGCCGGTAATGTCGTGAGCGGCCTCCTGAAGGGCGGCACCGATCTGGGCGCGCTCACCTTGATGCGGTGGTACGCGGCGCACGTGTTCCTGCTGCCCGCGTGCCTGATCGTCTTCACGGTCGCGCACATCTACCTGATGCGCCGGCACGGGATCTCGGGGCCGGTGAAGACGGTGTCGGGCCCGGCGCACCCCTTCTATCCCTATCAGGCGATCAGGGACACGATCGCCATCGCCGTCGTCTTCGGCCTGCTGCTGACGATGGCGGTGGCGTTCAACGCGCCGCTCGACGCGCTTGCGGATCCCACCGACGCGACCTACGTGCCGCGGCCCGAGTGGTACTTCATGAGCCTGTTCGAGCTCCTGAAGCACTTCCCGGGTCCGCTCGAGCCCGTCGCAACGGTGATCATCCCGGGCCTCGTCTTGACGCTGCTGTTCCTGCTGCCGTTCCTGGATCGGCGGCCGGACCGTGAACCGGGGAAGCGGCTCATCGTCGTCGCGAGCTTTGTCTTCGTGTTCGCCATCATCGGGGCGCTCACGTACCAGGGGTTCCACAGCACGCCCCCGGCGTCGGCGCAGTCCGACCAGGCCATCGCGCGCGGCGAAGCGCGCGCCGCCGGCCAGCGGCGCGGACCCGTGATGGTCGAAGACGTGTTCAAGAACGTGCAGGCGCTGAAGGGCATCACCGTCGACGAGTTCATGGGGACGATGGGGCTCATGTCGGCGTCGCTCGGTCTGTGCTGCAACGACTGCCACCCCGGCGCGGGCACCGACAAGGTCGTGTGGGAGTCGGACGAGAATCCGAGGAAAGTGCTGGCGCGCCAGATGGCGTTCATGGTGCAGGCGATCAACAGGGACAATTTCTCGGGCCGCCAGGCCGTGACCTGCTGGACCTGTCATCGTCTTCGGCTGACGCCGCTCGAAACGCCGCGGCTGGATCAGTTTTACGGCGAGGCCATCACCGAACTCGACGACGTGATCTCGAAAGCCGAGGGCGTTCCGAGCGCGACCCAGCTGCTGGACAAGTACCTGGCGGCGATCGGCGGCGCGGACAAGGCCGCGGGCATGACGAGCATCGCGGCGACCGGCAAGGTCGTCGCCTTCGGCAGCTTTGGCGGCGGCGGCAACTTCGAATACTTCGCCCAGGCGCCCGACAAGCGCGCGATGCTCAGCCACCTGCCCGACGGCGAGAGCAACCGGACGTTCGATGGCCGGACCGGCTGGTTCGCCATCCCGCTCGCCGTCGTGCCGAAATATCCGTTGACTGGCGGCGAGCTCGATGGCGCGCGCATCGACGCGCAGCTGTCGTTCCCCGCGCAGATCGCCCGCGCGCTCACCGGACTGCGCGTCGGGCCGGTGACCGACATCGACGGCAAGAATATGTACCTGCTGCAGGGGAACGGCGCGCGCGGGGCGTTCGTCAGCCTGTACTTCGACATCAAGTCCGGGCTGCTCGTGCGCACCATCCGCTACACGCCGTCGAAGATCGGCAAGGTGCCGACGCAGGTGGACTACGAGGATTACCGGGATGTGGCCGGCGTCAAGTTTCCGTACAAGTGGACCGTCACCTGGCTGGATGGCCGCGACGTGTTCGACTTCGCGGACGTGAAGTTCAACGTGCCGATCGACCCGGCCAAATTCGGCGAGCCGGTCTTGACGCTCCCGCCAACGACGCGCGCGGCGCGGTAGGCGGATCTATTTGGGGATGGCGTCCTTGTACTTCTGGCTGTCCTGATCGAAGCGGCAGTCCCACTCGAAGATCTCGGCGTTCCTGTCGACGATCCGGTATAGCGGCATTGCGATCTTCCACGGCCGCGTGAAGACGTTCGGATCCTCGATCGTCGCCTCGTACTGGATGTGATCGCGGTCGATCGGAGCGTAGCGCTCGACCACGTGCAGCAGCTCGGTGTGGAAGTTGCCCGCGTGATCGAACCAGCTCCGTTCGTCGAGCTTCCGGACGTCGACGACCAGCGTGTCGCCTTCCCACCTGCCGCGCGAGTCGCCCATCCAGAAGTCGGGCCAGCCTTCCAGCCAGTCGCGCGATCGCCCCGTGAGATCGATCGTCCGGACCGCTCGCGCGAAGGCGTACCGGACGCCGACCATCTTCGGGTTCTGGATGATCTCGAACGGGTACGGCATGTAGGTCGCCCTCGGGACGCCGGGCAACAGGCACTTCGCAAACGCGGGATCCTCGGTGTCACGCTGCGCGAAGTTCTTTTTCTTCTGTTCCAGGGCATCCGGCTTGTACGGGATCTCGTTGCCCTCCACGACGCCTTTGCCTGGCGGCACGCCGAGATAACCGGCGAGGCCGGCGCTGTGATCCTGGAGATCCCACGCGGCGGTGGTGATCGCCTGCCAGACGCCGCTCAAATCGGGCTTTCCGTCGGCGGCGCGCGGCATCGGGTTGCCCGGAGCCGCCGGCCGTGCCTGGGCGGCCGCCGGTCGGGGCGTGGGCGCGGGCGCCGGCGCCTGGCCGGCGGCCCATGTCGTCAAGGTGGCCGCCACGGCAATCCCCGCCGCGGTAACGAACGTGCGCCTGCCTGATGGTCTCATCGTGACCCCTAGAAACCGAAGATGTTCTGCATCGAATAGCTGCCTTCGTGGCAGCTGAACTCCGGCGTCAGCTCCTGGTCCTCGTCGTTCGGATAGAGGTACCCGGCCACCTTGACCGGACGCGTGAACGTCTTCGGGTCCTCGTACGTCATCACGAAGGTGATCAGCTTGTCGGACACCACGGTGAAGCGTTCGGTGAGGTGCAGCTGCCGGCTGTACGGCGCGAAGGTGTTGCCGACGCCGTAGTAGGCGCGCCCATCGAGGTTCGCGGTGTCGACGACCAGGTCGTTGCCTTCCCAGTGGCCTGTCGAATGACCGCCGAAGAACACCATGTCGGGGCTCGGATGCGGGCGGCCGTCGGTATAGATGATGCGGCTCTGGTGGTTCTGCTCGAAGAGCAGCGCCACTTCGCCCGGGCGCTCGAAGACGTGCACGCCGCCGCCCGCCCAGGGTTGCGGGGGAGCGCACCGCACGCTCAGCTCGAGGTACGAGAGCGACTTCGCCGGGCAGCACATGTTCTTCGCGTAGTCCATCCGCCTGGCGCGCGCTTCAGCCGTGTACGGAAGCTTTCGATCCGCGGGATCGACGATCCCTTGAGGCGGCCGCGGGTTCGGCACGTATTTCGGCTGGCGTGCCTCGATCTTCCCTCCGTTCGGACCAGCGGTCACGAGCCCCTGCCCGAACCCCTGGGGTTCCGACAGCACGCCGAACGCCTTCAGCTCGCTGTCAGGCGCACCGGCCTCGTTCATCCCCCCGCCGACCCTCACCCAGGTCCCGCGGATGTCGGGCGTCCCGTCGGGCAGCCGCTTGATCGTTCCGGCTCGCTGCGAAACGTTCTGGACCGCCGGCTGCGCGCCGGACGCGCCGCCCCGGCCCTGGCGGCCTTGCGCCTGCAGCGGCAGCGACAGCACCACACTGACCGCTGCGGCCGTCGCCGCACCGATGACAACGTGCTTTCTCACTTCACACCCCTCCCGCCTGCATCCGGCGGTGATCGCGCCTACTTGCCTTCGGCGTCCTTCAACGATGACGCGGCAAACAGGTCGCGCCCGTCGGGCAGCCTGACCTGGAACGCGTTGCCGACCGAGCCGCCCGAGCGTGCAAGGAAGCCGCTGATGGTCACCTGCGTGCCGGCCTTGATGTCGTTCTTGGACCAGCCCGCGCGCAGCAGCGCGTTCGGCGCGCCCATCTCGAAGCGCCAGGGAACGACCTTGCCGTCGGCGCCCTTGGCGTCGATGAAGATCCACGCGTGCGGATTGGTCCATTCCAGCTTGGTGATCTCTCCGGCGACCTTCACCGGCTTGGACTGATCGAATTCCGCGGAGAACGCGTGATGGGCGAAGGTCGTCGACCCCGCCGCCAGTGCCATCGCGACCAGTGCTGCCATGCCGAACGCCTTGCGTACCATTGCTGCTCCTTTGTTGGTTCGTGGCCAGTGGTGTCGAGCCAACCGCTGACCAATCACCGCGTCGTCGTCGTTGCCGCGGCCGTCAGCCTGATGGGCTGCACCATGGCGCCATTGCCTGCCGTATCCCATGCCGCAAACCGGATCCACTTCTTGCCCGCAGCATCGAACGGAATGGTAAACCGTTTCCGGCCAAACGCCCCTGCGTCGGCCGTCTTGATGACCTGCCGATCGATCCTGACACCGTCGCCCCAGACGATCTCGACGAACTCGAGCGGGAAGGTCCACTCGACGTCGGCGACGATCGTCCGCTTCGCGCCGGCGCCCTGGACCGAATACGAAGGAATGAGCACCTCGCCCGATGTCCAGAAGTAGTCACCGCGCTTCATCGCCTCGATAATCGGCGAGTAATCGCCTGGCGCCGGCAGCGCATTGAGCTTCACGTAATTGACCGGGCTGTTCGCATACACATCGTCGCCCGGGCCCTGCTGATAGGTCTCGGTGATCGCCTGGATGTACTTGAGCGGCGTCTCGAGATTGGCTACCCAGTTGTTCATCTCGTCCCACAGGGTCTGGCAGCGGTACTCACAGAGCCGCTGTTCCGAGCCGTCGAGCCCCATGCCCCAGCGGACGCCGATGCCCCGGTAGCGATCGTCGAGGAACCATGGCGTGTCCTTGATGGCGTCCGGGTAGCCGGTGGAACCCTTCGAGCGCGGATGCGGCATGAAGACGAGCAGGTTTTCCGCCTTGACCATCTCGAGCATGTCGAGCGGGCTGCCGATGTTGTAGACCTTGCCGTACTTCGGATGCGGCTCGACGAGCGGCTGGCCCTGCGCGCGCCGCTGCAGCCAGAACACCGGCTTCGAGACGAGGAGGTCGTTGTGCCCGCCCATGCCGCCCGCGGCGCCTTCCTCGTTCGGCATGATGAGGAAGTCCGTGTCGGAATGACGTCTGGCGAACTCGTAGTAGTCGGCAAGCGTCGCCAGGCGATCGGTCTGGCCTCCGCCGAAGCCGAGGCCGCCACCGTCGATGGGTGCGAAGATGTTGATCCCGGCTGCCTTGACGACGTCGAGGTCTGGGAGGCGGACGTCGAGATCGCCGCCGTGCATCGCACGCAGCCTGCCGACGAGCGCGCTGTGGAAGTGCGTCGCCATGACCTGGTAGCCCGGGACCGCCTTGAACCTGTCGTCGCGCGTGAAGGCGAGCGCGCGCCTGGCCGCCTCGGTCCCGGCGCCGGCGCTCACGTACAAGTACACGGGCATGTGCTGCTCGGTGCCCGGACGCGCGCTGCGCAGCGCGAAATTCTGGCGCGTGTCCTCGTCGCCTCGCCCGGTCTCCGCCGGGTCCGCCTCGTGGTCGGGCTGGCGCACGCCGAACGCGAATGTCTGGCCGCCTGCCCCGAGCGAAGTCGAGGGGCTTGCCCCGAGCCCGGTCGAGGGGTCTTTCCGGTACCACACGTAACCGAGGTTGTAGGACGTCTCGCGCGACCAGAAGAAGTTGTGCGGCGGCGGGAACGCCGCGATCGATGCGTCCGCGCTTTCCGCGACGACGATCCGGTTGCTCGCCTTCAGCGTCACCGGCCCGCTGTTCGGCGCGCCTCCGAAGCGATAGCCCTGCCAGGTGTTGGCCATGTCGCGCCAGACCACGCGCGACGTCGGCTGGATGGCAAGCCCCTTCAACCCGGCTTCGTACTTATAGGCGACCGAGGGCTTGTCGGTCTTCGCAATCACTTCCTGCGCGATCAGGTTCGATCCCTTGAAGACCGTGTACTGCAGGCGGCCATCGAACGGGCCGAGCGCCACACCCGGGAACGACACGGTCAACCGCGTACCGCTCGTCGACACGTCGCACGAGCGTGCCTGATAGGTCGCCGACGCGCGTGTGATCTCTTCCGGCTTGCGGGGCAGTCCCGGCTGGCCGGCCACGCCGCCAGGCGGCGGGATCGCGTTGTCGCGCGTGTTCTCAACCTTGTCGGTGTTGAGCGGCGCATCCCAGAAGGCGTCCCACTTGTACTTCTCGACGATCGCCGGCGTGATGTCCACCTTCAGGCCGCGCAGCGGCTGCAACTGCTGCTCGGTGACGCGACGGACGCCGGCCGCGACGCGGAAGTCGGGTGTCATGTTGGCGCCGGCGATTTTCCACGCGCCACCCTTTGCGCGGACCGCGAGGTCGCGAATCGTCGGCGTGCCGTTGACGATCGAGAATCGGAGGCGCGCCTCCTGCCCCTGGTCGCCGTCCCAGGTGACGGTCAGCGTGTCGGTCGTGATGCTGGCTGCAATGCCGGGCGACGGCCTGAAGCCCGAGAGGTTGCACTGCAGCGCCTGCCCCGAGGCAGGCGCTGCGAGTGCGAGCGTCAGGATCGTTCCGAGGAGTCGCATGGGCCTTAGAAGTCGATCTGGGTCCCGATCTGGATGTACCGCGCCTGCAGGATCAGCGTCGGCCGCTGCCACCGGTTGGTCACGTTGCTCGAGCTCAGCCTCGTGTTGATCGTCTGCCAGTCGTTGGAGTTGAACAGGTTGTACATGTCGAGCGACAGGCGCACGCGGCGCTTGCCGGACGAGGCGAGGAGCTTGGCGACGCGCATGTCGAACTGCTTGGTATGCCCACCGAGCAGCGAGAACGGCTGCAGCAGCTCCACGGTCGCCGTGCCGTTGGCGCCGGCGGAGAGGTCGCGGCCGAGCGTCGGCCGGATTTCCGCGTTGGTGGCCACGTAGTCCGCGGTGATCGAGGTGTACTGGCCGCCGCTCTGCGGCTGCGGCACGGCCTGGAACGTGCCGCTGACGCTGACGCCCCACGGCAGCGCATAGACGCCATACCCCTTCCACTGTTTGAGGAACGGCGGCACGACCTCGCAGTTGCTCATGGGAGTCTGGGCGTTGGTCGCTGTCGGCGTCGACGGGCTCACGAGGGGCGTGGGCGTCAGATAGATGACGGGCGCATCGACGACGAAGCACTGACTGGTGGCCGTGCGGCCGATGCTGACGCCGCCGAAGAGCGTCAGCCCTTCGACGCGCCAGTTCATCGAGGCGTCGACGCCGTTGTACACCTCCGACTGGTCGCCGTAGTGCTTCGCGAGCCGCACGAGATTCTGCGACTGGCCGTTCTTGGCCGGCTTGATGTCGTAGAAGCCGCAGATCTGCTTTCCGGCGACTGGCAGCCGCGGGTCGTTGCCCGGCGCCGTGATGCAGAACGGGTCGTAATCGGACGGCTCGACGAGCTCGTTGTCGACAACCGTGAAGTTGCCGTACCACCGGCGGAAGTACCCGATGTCGATCGACGTGCCGCGTGTCAGCTGGCGCTGAATGCCGGCGCCGACGCTCCAGTTGTACGGACGCACGCCCCACCCTTCGAGCACTTCCTTGTCGAAGCGCGTCGCGGTGGGATTGACCTTGCCGAAATTGAGGTTCGACAGCGGGCCGCACTCCAGGTTCGTGCCGGGGTTGGTGAAGTCGCAATCGGGAACGTAGTTGCCGTTGAGATCGGTCCACGCGCGCGTCGCCTGGTTGACCGACGTGTTCACCGGGTTGACGTTCGACGCGAGGCTGCCGCCGCTGATGTAGCGTCCGACGGTGGCCTTCACCGCCGTCTTGCCGTCGCCGAACAGATCGTAGGAGACGCCGAGGCGCGGGTTGACGTCCCTCCAGTTCGGCGCGTTCTTCACCGCCGCGAAGTTGCGCTCGGGCACGAACCTGCCCGCGGCCAGGTGCTGCTCGGGCACGGCGGCGTTGAGGTAGTCGAAGCGCACGCCGTAGTTGATCGTCATCCGGTTCATCGCCCACGAGTCCTGCGCGAAGAGGCCGAGGTCCGACTTGACGTCGTTGTTCTGCTCGATGGGCGTGGCGAAGAGCGTGACGCGGCGCGGCACGCCGTTCAGGAAGTTGTAGTTCATGTCGCCGTTGACGGAGATGTTGTTGTAGGTCGGCCCGTTGCCGCGCACGCGCAGCATGAATCCCGTCTTGTAGCTGTGCGTGCCGGTGACGTAGGCCAGCGACGAGCGGAACGTCAGCGGATTGTCGAAGTTGTGTCCGTAGACGGTCGACGCGCGGTAAATCTGCCCCGTCGAGTCTTCGGTCACCGAGATGGTGCCGAAATCGACCGCCGGGTTGATCTGCCGCCGTTCGTCCCAGTCCTGGACGTAGCGCATGAACCCGGTGTCGAGCAGCAGCTTGCTGTTGACCGGCACGCGCCACGTGACGGTCGTAATCGCGTTCGGGTAGAACGGCGTGTAGGTGGTCGCCTCAGGCGACACGGTCGCCGCGACGCGGCGGAGCGGCGTGATCCGGCGATCTTTTTCGTAGCTGAAATTGACCTTGTTGCGCGCCGACGCCTGCCACGTGAGGCGCACCGCGTAGTTGCGGTGGACCTGCGTATCGGCGGCCTGGCGCGTCGTGTCCGGATTGAACGTCCACGCGAGCGGATCCTTCGAATAGAACGCGTCGGCGACGTACCTCTCGATCTGGTTGTTGCGGTACGCGCCGTAGAACCAGAGCTTGTCCCTGACAATCGGTCCGCCGCCGTTCGGGTTGAAGTCCCACGTGCGCTTCATGCCGTTCACCGCGGTGAGCCCTTGCGCGATGTACTTGTCCGACAGGTTGCTGCCCGACAGGTCCTTGTTCGCGAAGAGCCCGACGACCGACCAGTTCCACTGGTTGCCGCCCTCTTTCGGGATCGCGTTCATCCAGACGCCCGAGTACTGCGCCTCGGCGTCGCCGCCGTCGGTGCGCACGCTGACTTCCTGCACGCTGCCTTCGTTCATGTAGAAGGTGACGGCCTGGCCGCCGGTCGATCCGCGCCGATCGGACATGCCGTCGATCGCGCTGTTGGTCTCGGCAATGCGGCTGCCGTGGACCGAGAGGCTGCGCGACGCGGGGCCGTCGATGTTCTGGCCGCCGACCACGGCCGGGATCGTCTGGGCAAGGCTCTGGATCTGCCGGTTGTTCGGCAGGCTCTCGATGACCTCCTTGTCGTAGACGGCCGACTTGGTGGTGCTCTGGACGTCGACGAGCGGCGCTTCGCCCGACACGGTAATCGTCTCGTTCAGCTCGCCGACCTTCATGTCGGCGTTGACCGTCGCCACGAAGTCGGCGCGCAGGTCGAAGTCCTGCACCTTGACGGTATTGAAGCCGGGAAGCGTAAACGTGACGGTGTACGTGCCGGGCCGCAGATCGACGATGCGATAGAGGCCGGAGGAGTCGGTGGTGACCGACCGCACGCGCTCGATGAGCACGGGGCTTGCTGCCTCGACGGTCACGCCGGGCAGCACCGCGCCCGTCGAGTCCTTGACCACGCCGGCCAGCGCGCTCTGCGCGGTCTGGCCGTGCACGAGTACCGGAAAGATCAGCGATGCCACCGTAGCCATGCACACGAACAACCGCCGCGCATTCATAGGGCTCTCCTCGCTAGAATTTGGGGCGATGCTAGCACACCGGAGCGGCTATTTCGCCCGGCTCTTGATGCCTTCTGCCAGCATGGAAATCCGGGTGAGCTTCGTCACGGTGCCCGCGGGTGTGATGTAGAAGAGCAGTTCACGGTCTACAAGGGGAGCAACCTGATTCAACAGGAAGTCGTCGCGAAGACCAGCGAGAGCTCCGTCGCTTACAAGTACGACGCGGGCCTGAAAGGCCTCTCGACGGCGGACAGCCGCCTGACGTGGCGCGACCTGGCGAACGTGCGGCAGGAATACCTGTTCGGCGGCGCGAGGAACGAACGCGAGGCGCCGCTCGACCGTCAGATCATTTCGACGACCGAGGCGACCGGCTTCGGCCAGCGCCACTTCGAGATCCCGTTCGACGCGACGGGGAAGAAGTGGGTGCGTTTTGCCGCGTGGGATATCGCGGGCAACGGCGCGCTGGTCCAGCCGATCAAGCTGAACGTGCCGCAGACCTCGACGAAATAAACTTCCGTGGGGCGGGTTCGACACGGCCCAGAGACGCCATGGCCGTGGCGACCCGCCGGCACCCGGCGACACCGATTATCATCGGTGATCGGTGCTGATTCTTTCCCTCGACACCACGACGCCGAAGGCGAGCTGCGCGGTCGCGCGCGACGGGGTCGTCATCAACGAGGAGCCAATCGACGCCTCGCGTCAGCTGGCGCTGCAGCTGCCGGGCGCGCTGCGCGACATCCTCGATCTCTCGGCCGTCGCGCTCGAGGAGATCGACGCCTTCACGGTGGCGACCGGGCCCGGGTCGTTCACCGGCCTGCGCATCGGCATCGCGACGATGCAGGGGCTGGCGTTCGGCCAGGGCAAGCCGCTCATCGGCGTGTCGGCGCTGACGGCGCTCCGCGCGGTCGCGTCGCCGGCGTTCCTCGGGTCGCGCATCGCCACCTGGGTGGACGCGTGGCGCGGCGATGTCTACGCCGCGCTGTTCGAGGACGGACGCGAGGTCGGCGAGCCGGTGGTCGCGAGGCCGGCGGACCTGCTGGACGATCTGGCGCGCGGCACGCTGGCGGCCTACACCAACGACATCACGTTCATCGGCGACGGCGCGGAGACGTACAGGGATCTGATCGTCTCGCGGCTCCAGCACGCCGCGCGCATCGCGGACCCCGCCGTCCCGCACCTGGCGGCGGTGATCGCCATGCTCGCCACGATCGAGTACAAGAACGGTCATCGGCCGCCGCCGCACGCGATTCGTCCTTTATATGTACGGCGGTCGGACGCGGAGCTGGCGCGGCTCCGCGGACCGCAGGGGTCCGCGCCACAGGTGAAATGAACGTCGTTCCCGCGTACTGGATCGATCAGCTCGACGGCGAGCGCGACCTCGACGGCGTCCTCGAGGTGGAGCGCGAATCGTTCACGAGCCCCTGGACGCGCGAGATGTACGCGTGGGAGCTGCAGAACCGCGCGGTCTGCCACATCTACATCGTGCGCACGCCGGAGTGCGCCGTTGCAGGCTTTTGCGCATTCTGGCTCGTGTTCGACGAGATTCACATCAACAACATCGCGCTCCGGCCGCAGTATCGCGGACGCGGGTACGGCACGGCGCTGATGCATCACGTGCTCGCCGAGGCGACGCGGCTGGGCGCCCGGCGCGCGACGCTCGAAGTGCGATCGGGGAATACAGGCGCGCGGCGATTGTACGAACGGCTTGGCTTCTACGTTGCAGGAGCGCGGCGCAATTACTATACGAACCCGGTGGAAGACGCGCTCATCCTGTGGCGCGACGACCCGGGCAGCTGATTTTTTCCGCAGCAGAGCTGACTTTTTTCAACGCCCTCGCCGCGATCGTATGGTAATTTTCCTGTAGCGACCGAATCAACGGGCCTTTCGAGAGAGAAGGAGGGCGGCGTATGAGCGCAGCAGAAGCGCAGGAAGTGAAGAATTTCCTGCTGCAGAGCGACCAGCAATTCCGATCCCTTGCCGAGCAGCACCACCAACTGGACGATCGCCTCCATCAACTCATCGACAAGCACTACCTCTCAGCCACCGAACAAATCGAAGAAGTCACGCTGAAGAAAAAAAAGCTCGCGCTGAAGGACCGGATGGAATCGATGGTCCGCGAGTACGCGCGCCAGCACGAACACGCCTCCTGAGGTCGCGACCCCGCGTCGGGGCGGGCCCTACTGGGCGGGTCTGAAGACCCGCCCCTACACTTGTCATGCGTATCGATCCCGCCGGCTGGCCGTTCATCGGCAGCTCGTTGATTCTCGCGATCGTCGCGCTCTGGTTCATCGGCGCCTCCGGGGCCGCCATCTTCCTCGTCCTCGCCTGTTTCTTCCTGTTCTTCTTCCGCGACCCCGAGCGCACGATTACGAGCGAGGCCGGCGCGGTGCTGTCGCCCGCCGACGGCCGCGTCATGGTCGCGGGCGCGCCGGCCGGGCAGGGCTGTCCTCCCGGCAGCTGGCAGCAAATCAGCATCTTTCTCTCGCCGATGGACGTGCACGTGAACCGTATGCCGGTGGGCGGGCGCGTGACGAAGGTGGAGTATCATCCCGGCCGTTTCCTTCCGGCCTACCGGACCGAAGCGGGCGACCTCAACGAATACACGGAGGTCACCGTCGACCACCACGGCCAGCCGATCGTCGTCCGGCAGATTGTCGGCGTGCTCGCGCGGCGGATCGTCTGCCGCGTCAAGGAAGGCGAGACCGTGCACACCGGCGACCGTTTCGGCGTGATGAAGTTCGGATCGCGGATGGACATCTTCGTTCCCGCGAGCGCCGAGATCGCGGTGAAGGTGAACGACAAGGTCGTCGGCGGCGTAACAGTGATTGCGAGACTGCGATGATCGAGCAGCCCGAGACCAAGGCGTCACGCATCCGGGCATTCAGGCCGGCACGGCGCGTCTCCGACAAGTCCGCGCGCCGCTTCCGCCGCGGCGTCTACCTGCTCCCCAGCATGTTCACGCTCGCGAACATGTTCAGCGGCTACGCATGCATCGTCTACGCGATGCGCGGCGAGCTCGAACGGGCGGCGCCGCTCATCGGCCTGGCGATCATCGTCGACATGCTGGACGGCCGGGTCGCGAGGATGACCGGGAGCACCAGCCAGTTCGGCGTCGAGTTCGACTCGCTGGCCGACGTGATCTCCTTCGGCGTCGCCCCCGCGATCATGGCGTTCCAGTGGGGCCTGCATCCGCTCGGGCGGCTCGGGTGGGCGGCCGGGTTCGTGTTCGTCGCGGGCGCGGCGATTCGCCTCGCGCGCTTCAACATCCAGACCGGGACGGTCGACAAGAAGTACTTCGTCGGCTTGCCGAGCCCCGCGGCCGCGGCGGTCCCTGCCACGACGATCTATTACTATCCTGAAGGGCTTCAGTCGCCGCTCGCGGCGCTGGCGGTGCTCACGCTGGTCATCGTGCCCGGCCTCCTGATGGTCAGCACGTTCCGCTTCTACAGCTTCAAAACAGTGGATCTGCACTCCCGCCGCGCGTATCCGGTGCTCGCGCTGCTCGCTCTCGGCCTGGCGCTGATTGTCGGCTGGCACGAGACCATGCTGGTCGTGATCGCGTATGCCTACATGATGTCGGGGCCGGTGATGTGGGCGTGGTCGCGCCTGCGGCGGCGCCACGAGGAACCCGGGGACCTCACCACGAAGGTCACGACGAGCGGCGGCTGAACTCCCTCAGGTCCGTAACCTCGATCCCCGCGACGGGAAGCGTAATCTCCACCGTCGTCCCTTCTCCGCGGACGCTCGCAATGTCGATCGTCCCTCCGCTCAACTCCACGTTTCTCTTCGCGATCGGCAGCCCAAGTCCCGTGCCGCTCGCCTTGGTCGAGAAATAGGGCTCGAACGCGCGTGCGAGCGCGTCGGCGTCCATGCCGGCGCCCGTATCGGAAATACGGATGCGGACGACGCCCTCGTCGTGAGCGGCCACGATGGTCAGGGTGCCGCGCGAGCCCATCGCATGCAGCGCGTTCTCCACGATGTTGGTCAGCGATCGAGTGACGAGCGTGCGGTCGACATCCACAGGCGGCAGGTGTGACGGCACATCGATGTTGAAGTGAATGTGTCCGGCGAGCGCGGCCCGATACGGGTCGACGATCTCGTGGAGCAGCGCGCCGGGATCGACCGGTGCCCGCTGGACGGTCGGCGACGATGCGAAGCTCGAGAACTCCGACGCGATCTGCCGCAGCAGCTTCACCTGGCCGAGGATCGTCGTCACCGCCTGATCGAGCACCGGGCTCAGCGGCTCGCCGCGGTCGGCGTTCACGCGCCGCAGGTGCTCCGCATTGAGCTGGATCGGGGTCAACGGGTTCTTGATCTCGTGCGCGACCTGCCGCGCCATCTCCGCCCACGCTTCGAGACGATGCGTCCGTTCGACCTCGACGCGCTGCCGCGCGAGATCGCGCGCCATCCGGTTGAAGTCGTCCACGAGCCGTCCGAGCTCGTCCGACGAGGTCGCGACGACGTGCGCGCTCAGCTCACCGCCGGCGATGCGCCGCGTGGCGCGCGTGAGCCGATTGACCGGATCCGCGATGCGCTCGGCCATCGAGTACCCGATGCCGGCGCCCGCCAGGATGAAGAGCAGCGCGGCCAGCAGCACGCGCCGGTCGAGGGTGTCGATCTGCCCTTCGATCTCCCGCGCGCGCGAGGCGAGCGGCACGGTCAGGGTGTCGTCGATCTGCCGCGCGGTCATCCGGGTGCCGGCGACCAGGAAGGGCTGGGCGCTGCCAATCTGCTCCGTCGTCACCGTCGTGGCCTCGTTGCGCAGCTGCAGCGCGACGTACACGTCCGCGGGCGTGCGGACCGGCAGCACGCCCGACGCGAACAGGTTGCGTTCGCTCGTCGCCAGCAGCCGCGGGCCGGTGAAGATGTTGACGTCCTGGTCGATCAGCCGGCTGACCCACACCATCAGGTTGTCGTCGATGCGGACGCCCTGCTGCGCGGCGCGCGGCGCGACGAGATCCTCGACGACGCGCTGGGCGGTGGAGGCGGTGCGGACGGCTTCCTGTTCGACGTTCGCGCGCATCTGCCCCGCGACGTAGTTGCTCGTGACGAGCGCGAGCGCGACCACCGGCACGACGGCCGCCGCGACGAAGGCCAGGAACAGCTTGCGGTAGAAGCTCGCGCGGATCTCGCGCAGCAGCGCGCGCGCGCTCGTCGTCCGGCGCGCGACGGTGCTGAACAGCGCGGCCAGCAGGATCAGCGCCAGGAACGTGACCGCGCCGATCACGGTCAGCTCGGCGAGGTTCATCATGTGGCCGAGCAGCGTGACGACGGGAAAGCCCAGGGCGTAGATGCCGCCCCGATCGCTCAACAGGTAGACGTCGTACGGCTGATCGTCGCGGTACAGGCGTGCCCAGACCGGCGCGCGCGACGCGGCGAGTCTCCCGAACGCGGCGTCGGCCATCTGCCATGCGGTCTCGGCGGAGCTGTAGAGCGGCGTGCGGCTCCAGCCGTACACGGCGAACTCGATGTCGCCGCCCGAGACGCCCTCCGCCCGCGACGGTTCGGCCGGGCGCAGCAGCTCGACGTACGGGCTCTTCGACGCGATGAACGGCAGGTTCGCGTAGTCGAGCATCGCGTGCACCACGATCGAGCCGACCACGTGCGAGCTCCCGTCCGGCTCGTTGACGCACACCGCGCGGCTCGCGCTCAGGACGCGGCGCTCGGCCGCGAAGAACGGCGAGACCTCCTCGAAGATGTCCCACGTGCAGACTTGCTCTTCCGACGTCGGCACCGCGTTGAGATCGTCCGGCAGGTTGAACGCGAACCGGCTGACGAGCCGTCCGTCGGGGCCGAACAGCTCCACCGACGACGTGATCGGGTACATCGCGAGGCCGGTGAGGCGCCACACCTGGAACGCGCGATCGGTCACCGCCTCCGAGCCAGCCGGGCCCGGTGGCACCGACACGAGATCGGCGAGTCCGGGGAACGTGTCGATCTGCTGCAGGCTTTGCTGCATCAGCGACTGAATCGTCTGGCGCTGGTTGAGCGCCTGCGGACCGTAGCGGGTTTCAACCAGCTGCATCTTGGCGCGGTGCGCGAGCGCGAAGACGTCCGCGTAGAACGCCAGCGCCGGGAGGATGAGGCCGATCGAGAGCAGCGTGAGACGGAACGCCTGCGACCCCTGGCGGTATCGTCCCTTCAACCGTGTCGCGGAGCTCGCGACGAACAGCGCGAGCGCCAGCGCGAAGACGAGCGGGCGATAGACGGGGCCAGAACCCGGCTGCGCCGTCACGAGCAGATACGGCAGCGACCAGCACGCAATCACGCCCAGACGCAGGCCCCGGCCGCTGCGCGCGATCGACCAGGGGACATACGCGGCCCGGAAGACGAGCACCATCGCCGCGAGCGCGGTCGCATCCCAGATGACGATCGCCACCTGCAGGGCCGTCAGCGCGACGTTCCAGGGATGCAGCGAGAAGTGGAGCAGGTCGAGCGTCGTGTTGGCGACCGTGTCGGCGAGCAGCGCGTGTTGCGCCACCAGGATGACGGCGGCCACCACGCCGGCCGCCAGCTGCGCGACGAAAAAAGCCGCCAGCGCTGCCCGGGAACGGACCGCGATTCGCGCATGGCGGCGGTAGACGCGCCACGCCTCGAACGCGAAGAGCGCCAGCGCAACCAGCCCCGCGGCGGTGGCCGCGGTGATGAGGTAATCGAACGGCGACGCGAGGAACGGCCGCAGCAGCGCCGACGCGTACGCCGCTGCCGACACGATCTCGGCATCCGACCAGTCAGCCGGCGAGGCGAGCCGGAAGAGAAAGCGTCCTGCGAGGATGGCCGCGGCGGCGGCCGCAGCCGCGGCGATATACCGGGACCCGGGATCCGGGAGCCGGGATCCGACGGACATCTTCGAGTCGCGAACATCGCGCCAATCCAGCAGCGGCCCGCACAGCAGGAGCACGAACACGGCCGCGGTCATCTCCGCCACCGACGCCGTGACCTGCCGCCAGCGGGCGCGCGCCTGCGTCAAATCGGACGGCGTCACCACCGCGGTGACGAGATGCCGCCCGTTCGGGCCGGTGATGTCGATGCGGTCGGGATCCGGCGTCAGGCGGATGTCTTCGAACGCGAGCTCGAGCGACACGGGCACGAGCTCGCCGGGAAACTGGAACAGGTCCGCGCGCGAGACCGCCGCCCCCGAGGACGGGGGCGGCCGAATCGACTGTTCCGCGGCGATCGTGCCGACGCGAGCGCCCGCGCCGTCGTTGACCGGCATCGCGTAGACCAGGCGCAGGCCGAGCGCGCCCTGCGCGATGAACCACGCTTCGTCGCCTTCCAGGCGGTCTCTCGGCAGCTCCGACGGGCGTCCGGCCCACGCGAGCGGCCGGCTGCCCGGTGCGTAGGCGGTGACCGCCAGCTCGACGTCGCTGGTGCGGGCGATGGCCGCGGCCTGCGCCGCGTCGAACAGCCTCCGCGCGGCGTCCTCGTCCTCGCGGCTGGCCGCCACCACCGCATCCGCGTCGGCGACGTCGCGCGCGACCGTCTGCAGGCCCCGCGACATCACGTCGAACGCCCCGCGAACGTCGCGTTCGATGCGCGCGCGGATGGCGGCGTCATCCGCCCCGAGGAGCGCGCGCTCGGCGATGCGGCCGCCGGCCACCACCGCGAGCACGCAGACCGCGCCGGTCAGCGCAATCCGGAGCACGCGGCGGAGCGGCGAGTCCACATTCATGATTTAACATGAAGTGACCCGTGCACACCGAGCCATTGCTCAAACCGGTCCTCAAACGCGGCGCGCTCGTCGCGGCGGCGAACTGGCAGGTCACGCTCATCCAGGCGACGGCGGACTCGCTGTTCAAGCTGCTGATCGCGACGCCGGTGATTGGCGGCCTGTTCCTGGTGGGACTGGTGATCGGCGCGACGCCCGAGGACCTGCTCGACCTCGAGTGGCGCGAGATGGCGGCCACCATCATCACCTCGCTGCTCTCGCACCCGGTGGTCCTGGTGGCGTTTCTCGCGTCGCTCGGCGTGGTGGTCGTCGGCGGTTCGCTCTTCATCTTCCTGGTGAAGGCGGGCGCGGTGGCGGTGCTCGTGCAGGGCGAGCGCGACGCCGGCACGATCGAGCATCCGCCGCTGCACCTCGACCTCCTCGCGAAGGCGTCGAAGTTTTCGGCGGAGCTGTTCATCGAGTCGGCACGATCGCTCTTTCCCAGGTACGCGCGCCTCGGATTCATGCTGATGGCGATCTACGTCCTGTCGAGCGGCCTGTACCTGGTGGCCGCCTACGAGTCGGGCTTCCGTGGCGCTCTCGGCGGGCTGCTGACGTTCACGATGACCCTTGGCTTCGTCTGCTGGATCACGATCGTGAACCTCTTCTACCTGCTGATGCAGATCGTGATCGCCGCGGAGGATTGCGGCGTCGCGAAGGCCTGGCGGCACATGGGCGCCTTCGTCCGCCAGCAGCGGCGCGGGGTCAGCCTCGTCTTCGGCGTCGTCCTGGCGCTGGTCGTTGCGGCCACCGGCGTCTCGCTGCTCGCCACCGCGGCGCTCGGCCTCATCGCGTTCGTGCCGTTCGTCGGCCTTGCCGTGCTGCCGCTGCAGCTGCTCGCCTGGGTGTTCCGCGGCGTGGTGTTCCAGTTCCTGGGCCTGACGTCGATCGGCGCGTACCTGCGGCTGTATCGAGGCCACGTGGCCGAGAGCCGCCAGAAGGCGGCCCCCACGTACGTCGGGGCCGGCTTCAGCCAGCCCACGGTCAATTCATGACCGCCTACGACGCATTCCTCTCGCCGCTCGGCCGCAACCTCCATGAGTCGGTCCTGCGGCGGATGGGGCAGGTCATCGCCTCGCGTGGCGGCGATTTGATCTCGTTTGCCGCGGGCTATCCGGACCCCACGGGCTTTCCGTGGGACGATTTCCGGGCCATCGCCGCCGAGCTGCTGTCGGGCGGGGACGGCTCGGTGCTGCAGTACGGCCCGACGCGCGGCTATCGCCCGCTGCTCGAATCGATCCTGGGCGTGCTCGACGCGCGCGGCATCGAGGCCGATCTGAGCCAGGTGATGACGACGAGCGGATCGCAGCAGGGGCTCGATCTGACGGCGCGCGTCCTGATTGCGCCCGGCGACGTCGTGCTCGTCGAGGTGCCGACCTACACGGGCGCGATCGCGGCGTTCCGCAACGCACAGTGCCGCCTCGTCGGGGTGCGGCAGGAGGCCGACGGCATCGACGTCGAGGAGCTCGACGCCGTGTGCCTGCGCGAGCGGGCGGCAGGCTCGCGCGTCAACCTGTTGTACCTCGTGCCGAATTTCCAGAATCCCGCGGGCATCCTCCTCAGTCGTGCGAAACGCGCGCGGCTGCTGGAGTGGGCGGAGCGGCGCAACGTCCTGATCGTCGAGGACGACCCGTACGGAGACCTGTACTTCGAGGATGTCGCGCGCGCGGACGACACGCGGCCGCTGAAGGCCGACGACCGCGACGGCCGGGTGATCTACCTGAGCACGTTCTCCAAGACGCTCGCGCCCGGCTTCCGCGTCGCCTGGGTCGCCGCGCCGGCGCCCATCGTCGAACGGTTCGACACCGCCAAGCAGTCGATGGATCTGATGTGCGGCATCCTCGATCAGCGTGTCGTCCAGGAATCGATCGTGCGCGGCGTGCTCGCCCGGCAGGCGGCGCCGCTGCGCGCGCTGTATCGGACGCGCCGCGACATCATGGAGCAGACGCTGCGCGAGCAGTTCGGCGATCGCCTGACCTGGAATCAGCCCAGGGGCGGGTTCTTCCTCTGGGCGAAGCTGCCGGATGGCTACGACTGCGAGGCGCTGCTCGCGAAGGCGCTGGAGCAGGGGGTCATCTTCGTCATCGGGAGCGCGTTCTGCGTGGACGGCAGCGGCCACGACCGCGTTCGACTGTCGTTCTCATGGCCGACGCCGGAGAACATTCGTGAAGGCGCGCGCCGTCTCTCGGCGGCGATGGAAATACCCGTCGCGCGAATCTGATCTCGGTTGTCTACCGCGTCGGCGGGGTAAAGCGTTCTCGTTCCAGGCGGCGGCCGGGTAGTTCCGACGTGAACGGCGCGGCGGCGGGCTCCGGCAGCAGCATCGCGGACGACGTGAGTCCAATCGCCCGGCCATCGCGCGTGATCACCACCATCGCCACCCCATACGGCTTCAGGACGGGATCGATCAGCGGTGCGCCCTGCAGGTCCGACGGCGGCATGTACATCCCGACCGCCGCGCCGGTCTTCGCGGCGAACGCGTCGATCTCGGACGTGACGCCCGTCAGCACGACGATCTCTTCGTACATCATCCCGTCGCCAAGGGTCTGCGGCGGCAGCAGCGGACGCGTGGGAATCTCCTTGATCCAGCGCTGGTTCCCGTTGCCGCGGTTCACCGCGCGCAGCACGTTGTCGAGCGATGCGTAGTACGCGCCGCCCTTGGTATCGCCGCTCGTGCCGATGACGTCGCCCCCGGTCTTCCACCGCCACGCCAGGCGGCCGTTGGCGTTGTCGAGCGCGAACAGCAGGTTCGTGTTCGACCCGACGAAGACCCGGTCGCGCGTGAACGACGGCTGGTTCAGCTTCCCTTCGAGCTTCTGCTCCCACTCGACGCGGCCGTCGGCGAGGCTCAGGGCGACCACGCGGCTGTCGTCGAGCGCGAAGAACGCGCGCACGCCGTCGGACGCCGGCGCGAAATGCGTCGGCGCGCCGAGCGGTTGACTCCAGTACACGCGGCCATTCCGTGCGTCGAACGCCGCGGCCATGCCCTTGTCGAACAGCGCGATGAGCACCGGAATCGGAACGGGCTTGGCTCCAGGATCCTTGCGAATCATCATTTGCGCGGCCGTCAGCGGCGCGATCATTCGCACCTCGTACGACACGCGCCACCGTTGTTCGCCGGTGGCCGCATCGAGCGCGTGAATCTCGTCGCTCGCCGCGACGAACACGGTGTTCTCGATGACGACGGGCGGCCACATCGACTCGATGTCGCGCGTCCAGAGCTTCGCCCCACTCGAACGGCTGAGCGCGACGATCGTTTCCGGCTCGATCGGAATGTAGACGCGCTCGTCATCCATCGCGCCTCCGGCCGACGGCACGTCATCGAGCGTGGCGATCCATTCCTGCACGACGGGAAGAAGAGGAAGCGGGACCGGGAGGATTTTCTTTTTGGGTTCGCCGCCCAAACAGACGCCAACGGTAGCGACCTCAGCGAGGAGAAAGATCGCAAATACGGTGGCGCCGATCCGTCGAGACACTATTCCTTGTGGGATAATACCGCCGTTCGTGGCCCACCAGACCATCCTCGTCCTGGACTTTGGCTCGCAGTACACACAACTCATTGCTCGACGGTTGCGTGAGCTGTCGGTGTATTCCGAGATCGTTCCATTCAACACGTCGCTCGAGACCCTCAGGGCGAAAAATCCCGTCGGAATCATTCTCTCAGGTGGACCGAAGAGCGTGTCGGAGGCCGGTGCGCCGAGATGCGCGCCGGAATTGTTCGACCTCGGCACGCCGGTGCTCGGCATCTGCTATGGCATGCAGCTGATGACCGACGTCCTCGGCGGCGAGGTCCGCCGTTCGGGCCAGCGCGAGTTCGGCCACGCGAACGTCCGCGTGACGGGCAACGGCGCACCGCCGAGGCTCTTCACGCAGGTGCCCGCCGAACTGCGCGTCTGGGCCAGCCACGGCGACGACGTGAACGCGGTGCCGCCGGGATTTCACGTGGCGGCGACGAGCGCGACCGCGCCGATTGCCGCGATGGAAGCGCCCGAGCGGCAGCTCTATGCGTTGCTCTTTCACCCGGAAGTTGCGCACACCGATCACGGCCTCGCGATCCTGCGCAACTTCGCGTACGGCGTCTGCGGCTGCACGGGTGACTGGACGATTGCATCGTTTGTCGAGGACGCGACGGCGCGGATCACACGGCAGGTCGGGACGGGCAAGGTCGTGTGCGGCCTTTCCGGCGGTGTCGACTCCACGGTCGCCGCGATGCTGATTCATCGCGCGATTGGCGATCGCCTCACCTGCATCTTCGTGGACAACGGGCTGCTGCGGTACGACGAGGCGAATCAGATCGTCAAGCGGTTCACCGGGAAGATGCAGCTGCCGCTCGACTTCGTCGACGCGTCGAGCACCTTTCTCGAGCGGCTCGCCGGCGTCGTCGATCCGGAACGGAAGCGGAAGATCATCGGCGCCACCTTCATCGACGTGTTCGAGAAGCGCGCGAAGGAGCTGGGCGGGTTCGACTTTCTCGCGCAGGGCACGCTCTACCCGGATGTCATCGAGTCCGCCTCTGTTCACGGGCCCGCGGTGGTCATCAAGAGCCATCACAACGTCGGGGGCCTGCCGGAGCGGATGCACTTCAAGCTGGTGGAGCCGCTGCGCGACCTGTTCAAGGACGAAGTGCGGCGCGTCGGCCAGGACCTGGGACTCGATCGCGAGTTCGTCGTCCGGCAGCCGTTTCCCGGCCCGGGCCTTGCTGTCCGGCTGCTTGGCGAAATCACGAAAGAGCGGCTCGATCTCCTCCGGCTCGCGGACAAGATCGTCGCCGAGGAAATACGGCGGGCCGGCTGGTACGAGCGGCTCTGGCAAAGCTTCGCGGTGCTGCTGCCGGTGCAGAGCGTAGGGGTGATGGGCGACGCGCGGACCTATGAATACACGATCGCGATTCGCGCGGTCGAAAGCCTGGACGGCATGACGGCCGACTGGGCGCGCCTGCCGCACGATCTGCTCGCGACGGTTTCCTCGCGCATCGTGAACGAAGTGCGGGGCATCAACCGCGTGGTGTACGACATCTCGTCGAAACCACCATCCACCATTGAATGGGAATAACGTGTCTCCGTGTCTCTGTGTCTCCGTCGCACGTCGGGGCGCGTGTGAGGCGCCGCGATGAGCGCTGAGTTCGTTCACCTTCATCTCCACACCGAATTCTCCCTGCTCGACGGCGCGTGCCGCATCGACGAGGTGCTGGACGAGGCCGTCAAGCTGAACATGCCGGCGCTCGCGGTGACCGAGCACGGCAACATGTTCTCGTCCGTCGTGTTCCACGATCACGCGCGCGATCGGGGCGTGAAGCCGATCCTCGGCTGCGAGGTGTACGTCGCGCAGGGAAGCCGGTTCGACAAATCGGGGCCCCAGACCGAGACGAACCACCTGGTGCTGCTCGCCGAGACGGACGAAGGCTACAAGAACCTGATCAAGCTCGTCTCCGCCGGCTACACGGACGGGTTCTACTACCGGCCTCGCATCGACAAGGATCTGCTCGCGCAGCACGCGAAGGGGCTGATCGGCTTGAGCAGCTGCCTGAAGGGTGAAGTGGCGAGCGCGCTGAAAGTAGAGCAGGCACGCCCCGCGCTCGAAGCGGCCGGCCGGCTGCGCGACATTCTCGGCCGCGACAACTTCTTCCTCGAGATGCAGTACCAAGGCATCGAGGAGCAGAAGGTCGTCAACCGCGGACTGCTCCCGCTCGCGCGGGACCTCGACCTGCCGCTCGTCTGCACGAACGACGTGCACTATTTGAAGCAGGGCGATCACCAGCCGCACGACATCCTGCTCTGCATCGGGACCGGCAAGACGGTCAACGACGCGCAGCGCATGCGCTATCACGGCGACCAGTTCTTCCTGAAGACCCCGGAGCAGATGGCGGAGGTGTTCAAGGACACGCCGGAGGCGCTCAGGAACACGCTGCTGATTGCCGAGCGCTGCGACGTCACGATTCCGAAGGGGCAGAACCACCTGCCGACCTTCGGCGTGCCTGAGGGCTTTACCACCGATTCCTACTTCGAGCACGTCGTGCGCGACGGCTTCGCGGAGCGGCTGCCGCGCCTGCGCGAACTGGCCGCCTGGGGACACCTCCGGCACACGATCGACGAATACGAGCGTCGTCTCGAGTACGAGATCGAGATGATCGAGAAGATGGGGTTCCCGGGCTATCTGCTCATCGTCTGGGACTTCATCCGCTACGCCCGAGAAGCGAACATTCCCGTCGGGCCGGGGCGTGGATCCGCGACGGGTTCGCTCGCCGCGTGGTGCATGCGGATCACCGACATCGATCCGATCGACTTCGAGCTGCTCTTCGAGCGCTTCCTGAACCCCGAACGGATCTCGATGCCGGATATCGACGTCGACTTCTGCGAGCGGCGCCGCGGCGAGGTGATCGACTATGTCACGCGGAAGTACGGCCGCGAGAACGTCGCGCAGATCATCACCTTCGGGACGATGAAGGCGAAGGCGGTCGTCCGTGACGTCGGCCGCGTGCTCGAGATGCCGTATGCGGATGTAGACCGCATCGCGAAGCAGATTCCGCCGGCGCTCGACATGACGCTCGACAAGGCGCTGGCCGAGAACCCGATCCTGAAGGAGATGGCCGCGAAGGATCCGAAGGTCCAGGAGGTCATCGACATCGGCCGCCGCCTGGAAGGGATGTCGCGACATGCCTCGGTCCACGCCGCCGGTGTCGTCATCGCGCCGGGGCCGATCACCGACTACGCGCCGCTGTACAAAGGGCAGCGCGACGAGCTGACGACGCAGTGGAACATGAAGGAGGTCGAGCGCGTCGGCCTCCTGAAGATGGATTTCCTCGGGCTCAGCACGCTGACACTGATTCGCGATTGCCAGACCGAGATCAAGCGCACCGAGGGGATCGATCTCGACATCGACGGCGTTCCGCTCGACGACCCGAAGACCTACAGGATCTTCCAGGACGGCGCCACGTTCGGGATCTTCCAGTTCGAGAGCTCGGGCATGCGCGACCTGCTCCGGAAGGCGAGGCCCGATCGACTCGAGGACCTGATCGTCCTGAACGCGCTGTATCGTCCGGGGCCGCTAAAGGCGGGTGCCGTAGACGATTGGGTCGAGCGCAAGCAGGGCAGGCGGGAAGTGAAGTACGAGCTGCCGCAGCTCGAACCGATTCTCGCCGACACCTACGGCGTCATCGCGTACCAGGAGCAGGCGATGCGCGTGGCGCAGGCGCTGGCCGGCTTCACGCTCGGCCAGGCCGACGTCCTCCGTAAGGCCATGGGCAAGAAAGACCCCAAGGTCATGGCGAAGCAGCGCGATGCATTCATGGAAGGGGCAAAGGCGAAGGGGATCTCGGAAAAGAAGGCGGCGAAGATGTTCGAGCTGATCGAGCACTTCGCCGGGTATGGCTTCAACAAGTCGCACTCCGCCGCGTATGCGCTGCTTGCGTACCAGACGGCGTATCTCAAAGCGAACTACCCGTGGCATTTTGCGGCCGCGCTGCTCACGATCGAGGCGCAGAACACCGATAAGCTCGCGATGTACCTGGCCGAGGCGCGCGAACGCGGGATCCCCGTGCTGCCGCCCGACATCAACGAGAGCCAGCTGAATTTCTCCGTCGAGCACGGCAAGGGCGTCCGTTTCGGCCTGACGGCCATCAAGGGTCTCGGCGAAGGCGCGATCAACTCGATCCTGGCCGCGCGCGCGCAGCTTGGCGGCCGCATCCCGTCGCTGCCTGCGCTGTGCGAGATTCTCGATCTGCGGCTCGCGAACAAGCGCGTCTTCGAGGCGCTCATCAAGTCGGGTGCGTGCGATTCGCTCGTCACACATGCAGGCGGACCTGAAGGTCCGCCTCTACGACGGGTACGGGCACGGCTGCTGGCGTCGGTCGATGCCGCGTGTGAGCACGGCGCGCGCATACAGCGCGACAAGGACCTGGGCCAGGTCGACCTGTTTGGCGGCAGCGAGGAGGCTGGAGGCGCGCCCGGGCATGCACCGCTGCCCGACGTGGCGCCGTGGACCGAGATCGAGCAGCTCAACTTCGAGAAGGAGGCGCTTGGCCTCTACTGGAGCGGCCATCCGATCGATCGATACGCCGAAGACCTGCGCGAGTATGGGGCGAAGACGACTGCGGATCTGAACATCAGGAAGCAGGATGACGACGGGGAAGCACAAGGGTTCGCCCCACAGGTGCATGAAAACGACTCCAATGGGACGAGCCTTCAAGGCTTGCCCAACCGCAACGGCCGAGGTGAGGAAATCTCGATTGGGGGCATCGTGTCAGGGGTCCGGCCCCTGAAAACGCGCAAAGGCGACCGCATGTGCGTCTTCACGCTCGACGATGCGGGCGGAAGTATCGAGGTGGTGGTATTTCCCGACGCCTTCAAGCAGCACGGCCACCTGGCGGAGAATGGCCAGACGGTGCTGGTGAAGGGGAAGCTCGAGCGCGACGACGACTCGGCGCGCATCCTGGCGTCGGAGATCGTGCCGATCGGTCTCATCCGCGAGCGTCTCGCGAAATCGGTCGCGATCCGGCTCTCGACGCCGCCCGCCGATCGCGCCACGTTCGAGCGGCTCTGGGACCTGTTCGCGCTGCACAAGGGCGACCGCCGGGTCGCGATTGTCCTGCATGAGCGCGATCGGCATATGCGCGTCACCGTCGACGTCAACGGCATCCGCGTCCGGCCGTCCGAGGCATTGGTGGCCGAGGTCGAGAAGATCTGCGGCAGCGGGTCGGTGACTCTCCGATGACCGCGCCAGGGATTTTCCTGTGACCTTCTCTGTCCATGCCACCTGACACCCTCGAATTCGAGGAGCCGATCGCCGTTCTCCTCAAGGAAATCGAGGCGCTGTCGATGCTGCCGCGGACGCCGCAGCGGCAGGCGGAGATCGATGGGCTCCACCGGCGGATCGAATCGATTCGCGCCGACATCTACGCCCACCTCACCGCCTGGCAGCGCGTGATGGTGGCGCGGCACCCGAACCGCCCGACGGTGCTCGACTACGTCAACCGGATGTTCACGGAGTTCACCGAGATCAGCGGCGATCGGCGGTTTGCCGACGATCACGCGATGGTGGCCGGGTTCGGGCGCTACAAGGGCGAGCCCGTGATGATCGTCGGCCATCACAAGGGCGCCGGCGCCGATACGAAGCAGAAGATTTTCCGGAACTTTGGCTATGCACGGCCGGAGGGGTATCGGAAGGCGATGCGGGCGATGAAGATGGCCGAGAAGTTCTCCCGGCCCGTGATTGCGTTCATCGACACGCCGGCCGCCTATCCCGGCGTCGAATCGGAAGAGCGCGGAATCGCCGAGGCGATCGCCTTCAACCTTCGCGAGATGGCGGCGCTCGACGTGCCAATCGTCGTCGTCGTGCACGGTGAAGGGGGAAGCGGTGGAGCGCTGGGCATCGCGATTGGCGATCGGATCCTGATGCACGAGTTCGCCATCTACAGCGTCATCCCGCCCGAGGGGTGCGCGGCGATCCTCTGGCGCGATTCGGGGCGGAAGGTCGAAGCGGCGGAAGCGCTCCGGCTCACGGCGCCGGACCTGATGAATCTCGGTGTCGTGGACGAGATCGTGCCGGAACCTGTCGGCGGCTCGCACACGAACCACGAGCTCGCGACCTCGCTCCTCGACACGGCGCTCGGGCGCGCGCTGGCCGATGTCTGGGCGATGGATTCGCCCGCGCGCCTCGAAGCGAGGTATCAGAAGTTTCGGCAGATGGGCAACATCGGCATCAATGAAGGCTGATCGAATCTGGGAGACGGTCGCGTGCGACGAGAGCCCAGTCGAGGCGCTCTCGCGAGCGCTCGGCGTGTCGGCGGTCACCGCGCGCCTGCTCTGCATCCGCGGCCTTGGCAGCCTCGACGAGGCGCGGCGCTTTCTGTCGCCACGGCTGGAGGACCTCCACGATCCGTTCCGGCTGGCCGACATGCCTGCCGCCGTCGATCGCATCCTGGCGGCGATTGCCGCGAAAGACCGCATCGCGATACATGGCGACTACGATGTCGATGGCGTCACGTCCACGGTGATCCTCCGCCGCGCGCTCGAACTGCTCGGCGCGGACGTGGTCCACTTCATCCCGGAACGTTTCCGCGACGGCTACGGCCTGCAGCCGGCGACGATCGACCGCCTGCACCACGACGGTGCGCGGCTGGTGATCTCCGTCGATTGCGGCATTCGCGCCGCGGACGCGGCGGCGCGGGCACGCGAGCTCGGGATGGACCTGATCATCACCGACCATCACGAGCCCGACACGGAGCTGCCGCACGCGCTCGCGGTCATCAATCCCAAGCGCCACGATTGCAGCTATCCGGACAAGAACCTTGCGGGCGTGGGCGTGGCGCTGAAGCTGGTGCAGGCGCTGTGCGGCCGCAGCGGCCACTCGAACTGGATGCCGGCGTTCGTCAAGGTCGCCGCCATCGGCACGCTGGCCGACGTCGTGCCGCTCACCGGCGAGAACCGCGTCATCGCGAAGCTCGGTCTCGGCATGCTCTCGAAGGGGCCCCACAAGGTGGGCCTCCGCGCGCTGCTCGACGCGTGCGGCCTCTCGGGGCGCGAGATCGACAGCTATCACATCGGCTTCGTCGTCGCGCCGCGCGTCAACGCGGCCGGCCGCATGAGCACCCCCGATATCGCGGCCCGCCTGCTCCTGGCCTCCGACGAGACGATGGGTGAGGAAGCGCGGGCGCTGGCCGAGCAGCTGAACGCCGAAAATCTCCGGCGCCAGCAGGAAGAAGCCGACATCGTCGCGCAGGCCAGGAAGGTCGTCGAAACCGACCTCGACGTCGGCTCGCGCACCGTGCTCGTCGTCGCCGGCGACGGCTGGCACCGCGGGGTCATCGGCATCGTCGCGTCGAAGCTGGTCGACACGTTCCATCGGCCGGCGATCGTCATTTCCATCGACGGCGACATGGCGCACGGCTCCTGCCGCAGCATCCCGTCGTTCAACATGCTGGCGGCGCTCGAATCGTGTGGCGAGGTGATGTCGAAGTTCGGCGGCCACAAGCAGGCGGCGGGGCTGACGATCGAGACCGCGAGGATTCGCGAGCTGCGCGCGCGCGTCAACGACTTTGCCGATGGCTGCCTCGGTCCCGACGACCTGCGTCCGCGGTTGTGGATCGACGGCGCGCTCACGTTCCGATCGATCGACGAGCAGGTGGTCTCGGAACTGGCGGCGCTGGCGCCGTTCGGCGCCGGCAACCCGTGCCCTATCTTCCGCACCAGCCGCGTCGAGATCGTCGATGGCCCGCGCCGCCTGAAGGAACGGCACCTCAAGATGGCGTTCAGGCAGGAGGGCCGCGTCTTCCGCGGCATCGCCTGGCGCGCGTCCGAGCGGGAGAGCTTCGTTGCCGAGCACCGCGCGGCCATCGACCTGGCGTTCTCGCTCGAGAACGACACGTACAACGGCGAACGCTATCTGCAGCTGTCGATCGCAGATTTTCGAGCCCCGGAAAGCTGATCTGGCGCCCCGTGAAGGGGCGCCCTACACTGTGAAGAGTCCATGAGATGGCAGAAGTGGGGGCGCTTTCTGGCCGCGATGATCGGCATCGCCGCCGCCGTCGTCGTCTACGCGACGATGGGGGAACGCGTCAAGCTGGTTCCCGCCACGGCGCCCACGCGCATCGATCCGAAGGCCGTCATCGAGAGCTCCGGCAACATCGTCCAGCAGGTGCGCGGGACGCGTCAGGATTACCTGATTGAAGCCGAACGCCAGCTGACCTACGAGGGTGGGCTCACCAAGCTCGTTGGCGTGAAGATCACCGTCCGCAACCGCGGCGGGCGCGACTACGTCGTCACGGGCCGCGAAGCGCAGGCCGGCCCCAACCAGAAGGACCTGCAGCTCACCGGCGGCGTGCAGCTGACGTCGAGCGACGAATTCGTCGTCCGGGCCGACAACGCCAGCTTCAGCCAGGAGACCGGCGTGATGACCGCGCCCGGCGCGGTGACGTTCGAACGCAACCGCATGACGGGCTCCGGCACCGGCATGACGTACGACAAGAACGCCGACGTGCTGTCGCTCGCGGATCAGTCGCACGTGCTGCTGCGCGACGAGCACGGCAACCCGCACATGGAGTTCACCTCCGGCAAGTCGACCCTCGATCGGATGGCGCACACGCTCGCGCTCGAGGGGACCGTTCACGCGCTCCGCGGCGAGCAGGTGATCGACGCGACGCAGGGCGTCGCGCACCTCACCGAGGACGAGCAGCACATCACCGACATCGAGCTTCGCGGCGATGCACGCGTGACCGGCGGCGGATCCGGCGTCGATTCGATGAGCGCGCGCGACATGAACCTCCATTACTCCGCCAACGGCCAGGCGCTCGAGCGCGCCGAGTTGCTCGGCAAGGGAGCGGTCGCGATGACGGGACAGGACGGCGCCGCCGGGCGCCAGTTCCTCGGCGACACGCTCGACATCCTGCTCGCGGCCGACGGCTCGCTCACGAAGGTGACGGGGCGCGAGAACGTGCGGCTCGATCTGCCGGGCGCGCCCGACTCGCCCGCGCGCAGCATCAAGGCGCGCACGCTCGACGGGGAAGGGGCCGCGGGGAAGGGCCTGACCTCGGCCACGTTTGCCGACAATGTCGAGTATCGCGAAGAGGCTGGAAAGGCCGCGGGCGCCCGCGTCGCACGCTCGCGCACGCTGAACGTCGCGCTGGCCAACGACGCGATCAGCAGCGCGGTGTTCGGCGGCGCGGTGAAATTCGAGGAGCAGGGGCTGCAGGCGGCGGCCGGCGAGGCGCGCTACGATCCGATCAAAGGCTCGCTGCGGCTGACCGGCGTCGAAGGCGGCGTCGCGCCGCGCGTCAGCGACGACCGCGTCACCATCGACGCGAGCACGATCGACGTCGCGCTCGAGGGACGGTTGATGAAGGCCAGCGGCAGCGTGAAGACGACGCTGCGGGCGGGCACGTCGAAGGGACAGAGCGACACCAGGCTGCCCGGCCTGCTCAAACAGGAGCAGCCCGCCAACGTGAACGCCGACGCGCTCGACTACCAGGGGGCATCGGGGCAGGCGATCTACACGGGTAACGCGACGATGTGGCAGGGCGAGACGGCCGTGCGCGCCGATTCGGTCGCCATCGACCAAGGCAAAGGCGACTTCCTCGCCTCGGGCAACGCGCGTTCGACGATCGTCCTCGACACGGGCGTCTCCATCGCGCACGCCTCGGAGATCCGGTACGCGGACGCGGCGCACACGATCGGCTACGGCTCGACGAAGAACGCGCTCGGGGTCGTCATCGCGCAGGCGCAGCTGAGCGGGCCGCAGGGCGACCTGCGAGCGGATCGCATCGACGTCATCCTCGCGGACACGGGTGGGCACATCACGCGCCTCGAGGCCTACATCAACGTGAGCATGAAGGTGGATACGCGCACGGCGGTCGGGGAGCGCCTCACGTACTTCGCCGACGAGGAGCGCTACGTGATGTCGGGCGCGGGCACCAAGCCGGTGAAAGTGGTCGAATCGTGCCGCGAAACGACCGGCCGCACGTTGACCTTCTTCAAGTCGACCGATAGGATCATCGTCGACGGCAACGAGGAGATCCGCACGCAGACGCGAAGCGGCACCAGCCCCGCGTGCACCGCGACGCCGCCCGCCCGTTCGCGTTGATGTCCACGCTCCGCACCGAATCCCTCACGAAATCGTACAGCGGCCGCACGGTAGTCAAGGGCGTCAGCCTCGACGTCGATTCCGGCGAAGTCGTCGGACTGCTCGGTCCCAACGGCGCCGGCAAGACGACGCTGATCCGCGCGCTCGTCGGCCTCGTAGCACCCGATGCCGGCACCGTCACCGTGCTCGGGCGCCGCATGCCAGACGTCGACAACCTTCGCAATGTCGGCTACATGACTCAGGCCGCGGCGCTGTATCCCGACCTGAGTGTTGAGGAAAACGTCCGGTTTTTCGCCGCCATCTACGGCGCCGGCCGGGTCGATGAGGTGAGCACGTGATGGGAACGGGCGCGAAGACCCAGGAAGAAACGAGAGGAGGCGCCAGCCAATCACGCGATGTGATCCCCGAATTATTGCTTCTCATGTACCCACGCACCGATCGACTCCAACTCAAAGGCGATCGCTACACTTACCGACGTGGGGCCAGTTTTTTTTCAATTTCAAATCAGATATTTGGCATATCAAGTATTTAATAATCCAAGATCAATTGCAACGGTGGTATATGGTGCATCGCACCAACAAATCAGTGAATCGCAATGACCAGGCGGTGTCCGGTCATACTGTTGATGAGGCAAGGTCGAAAGGAGTCTGCAATGAATGCATCAAGCGCTGCGACTGATCTGGAGCCCCTCGTGTTACAGCGCGTCGCGAAAGGGGTCGCGTTTCTGACGCTGAATCGTCCCAGCCAATACAACGCTTTGTCTTGACCTGGTTTCTGCTTCTCACCTGGGCGTGCCCAGCCCTTTGCGCCGAGCGCGAACACGATTTCGCCAAATGGGAAAGAGAGATCGCCGCCTTTGAGCAGGGTGACCGCAGCAATTCACCTCCCAAAGGCGGGGTCTTGTTCATCGGCTCATCCACCATCCGTCTTTGGAAAACACTCGCGCAGGATTTCCCCAAGCATCGCGTTGTGAACCGCGGTTTCGGCGGGTCCGAGATTGCTGATTCGGTCCGGTACTTCGACCCATTGGTTCTGCCGACTCAGCCTCGGCAGATCGTGCTGTATGCGGGCGGCAACGACATCGATGCGGGCAAGACTCCGGAAGAGGTGTTCAGTGCGTTCCGGGCGTTTGCGGACAAAGTGCGCACCGCTCTGCCTCGCACCCAACTGGCCTACATCTCAATCGCCCCAAACCCGGCCCGCTGGGCGCAGGTCGATCGCGTAATGGCGACCAATCGGCTGATCTCCGACTACGCCCGGCATCATGCCCGAAAAGCATCGTTGCGCGAGGAACAAAGTATTGGGCGGATTTTCCCGGGCGGCCTATCGTCTGGCCATGATGACAATTCGACGATCCGATGAAAGAAACCACCGCGCTTGGACCTCTCGCGCGGCACGATCTACGCGATACATTACAGAGCCAGGTGGAGCGCAGCGTCGCCCAGGGCGCCCGCCTTAAAATCGATCGCGAATTCGCGCTTGCCTCGGCGTCACTGCGCCAGGCGTTGCAGGACATGCCGGAACTGACCGAAATCTCGAAACACATCATGTTTGAGGAAACCAGCCAGGGCCTCAATCTGGAAATCATC
>Ga0137418_10000145_pt1 | contig 53503 bp, 48 predicted proteins | sample CZODoug3_1_2_16f_FD_122242 | JGI IMG/M metagenome (GOLD analysis project Ga0137418, IMG submission 122242) | Vadose zone soil fungal communities from Angelo Coast Range Reserve, California, USA - CZODoug3_1_2_16fungal (Hybrid Assembly) | ecosystem: Environmental > Terrestrial > Soil > Vadose...
GTGACGCGCACTACGAGGTTGAACTTCGAGCCGTCTTTGGCGGTCATGATACCGGGCTGGATGCTATGGGAAAATGCCAGCTTGCTGTCCGTAACGATGCTGAGGTCTTGCACTTCGAATTTGTCGACGGGGCCTGGAAAAGCTGCGAAGAAGTCCTCGAAATCCTTCCTGTAGGCGTCGAAGCCAACGTACTGACGCGGCGGGGACACGTCGAAAACAAATAATTCGCTGCCGGGCGCGTAGCCCTTCATGATGGCGGGTACGTCCTTAGCGCGGAAAGCCGCAGCGAAGCGCTCTTCCAGTGCTCGAATTTCCTGCTCGTCCTTGTTCCCGCCGCTGGTTTGGGGCGCCGCTGCATAGAGGCCGGTTACCAACGCGCCGCCGATAATCAACAAAGTCCAATTTCGCATGGTGCGCTCCTTGGGTGATTTGGGGGGTAATGGAGGGCCGACTTCGAGGACGCATCATACACCCGATAAAGGCAGCGGATAAAGGCACCGGATAAGGGGCGGGTGGGCGCTACATCGCGGAGAGGATCAGGGCAAAGACGCCAGCAAGATGCTGGCGCTACCGGGGCGCGGGAAAAGAAGGGATGGCGAGGTTGAACTCGCCGCTACAAGGTGTGAAGCTTTCTTCAGGGGCTGACGCCCAGAGCCAGCGCTCGCTTGATGTCGGAGCTTAAAAACTCCGACCCCCAAAAAGACGGAGCCTGGTTCAGAAAGCGGGCGCTACAAGGGCGCGGGAAGGAAGCGGGGGAGAAACAAAAACGGGCGGGACGCTTGCGCGTGCCGCCCGAAATTTGTGTGTGAAGTGGTGCTCCCGGCGAACCGGGAGCACACCTACTTAGAGGGGTTGGACGTTCGAGGCCTGCAGGCCCTTGGGGCCCTTGGTGACTTCGAATTCAACCGCTTGGCCATCGTTCAACGACTTGTAGCCATCAGCCACGATCGCGGAGAAATGGACGAAAACGTCCTCTCCACTTTGGCGCTGGATGAATCCAAAGCCCTTGCTGGCATTGAACCACTTCACTGTTCCTTGTTCTTTACTCACTGCATCTACTCTTTTCTGTTGACCGCGTTGCGATCATACTTTGAGCCCGGCCGGGTTGGGACCGAACTCTTAAATAAGCTATCTGGTGCCTCGACTCCGAACCCCTCAAAAGAGTTTCGGGCCGCCTTTGGGCGCAAAAAAAGCCGCAAGTGTGACCTTGCGACGCTTTACGATTCCAAAGGCGATACAAGAGCAACAAACGCAAGAACAGCGTAGCACAACTACGGCGAAACACCTAGTACTTTTTTTGGGATTTTTTTGGGGCGTGACGTGCGGGCAATCAGCCCTGCAAAGAAGGCGCCCGGTGGACTGGCCTCTTATGCGGGGGCTGCGGAGTTGGCGTAAACTCAGGCAATCAGCAATTTGTGCAGGAAAGAGCGACGGCATGCGGCTGCTGCTTGTTGAAGATGATGCGCGCATCGCGCGATTTGTGGCCAAGGGGCTGCGCGAGCAGGCTTACGCGGTGGACGTGACGGCGAACGGCGACGACGCGCTGTATGAAGCGGCGATCAACTCCTACGATGTGGTCATTCTGGACGTGATGATTCCCGGGCGTAACGGATTTGAGGTGTGCCGCGAACTGCGGCGCGCGGGACAGCGCATGCCCATCCTAATGCTGACGGCGCGCGATGCGGTGGAGGACCGCATCAGCGGGCTGGATCATGGCGCGGACGATTACCTGACCAAGCCATTTGAATTTCGCGAGCTGCTTGCGCGGCTACGCGCGCTGCTGCGGCGCTCCGGGGAACTGCGGCCTGCGCAGATCAGCGTCGCGGATTTAGTGCTGGATACCGGCGCGCAGAGCGTTTCGCGGGCGGGGCGGAATATTCCGGTCACTACCAAAGAGTATGCGTTGCTGGAGTTTCTGGCGCGCAACGCGGGGCGCGTGGTGGGCCGGGCGGAAATTGCCGAACACGTGTGGGACGAAAGCTTCGACCCGTTTTCGAACTTGATCGAAGTGTACGTGAACCGGCTGCGGCGAAAGATTGATGTGGAAGGGAGTAAGGCGCTGCTGCACACGAGACGAGGGGCGGGATACTTTTTTGGCGTAGCGAGCGAGGCAGCGGAAGCGCAAGAACCGGACGGAGCGACTCACCATCGCGGCAAGGGCAACGCCGCGACGAGGAAGAGCCATGCTTGACTCCGTGCGGGTGCGACTCACGCTGTGGTACACGGGATTGCTCGCGCTTTTTCTGGTTCTGCTGTCGCTCACTACCTATTTTATTTTTTGGCGCAGTACGCTGCAGCGGACGGACATTAACCTGGCGGAGCTTTCGGAGGCGTTCTTGACGACGGTGCAGGCGGAAATGCTGGACAACCGCGGACCGGATGCAGCGAAAGTGGCGGCGCAAGTAGCGATTGTCGAGCATCGATTTCGCGACCATGTGTTTGCGGTGATCGATCCGAAGGGAGGGGTGCTGACTTCCTCGCAAGATCTGCCGAACGAGGGAGTGCCCGCGGGATTGCTTTCGTCGACGGCATTCGAGAAATTGCTGGCGGATTCCGCCGGCGCGGAGCGTTTGTTTGAGAACATGAAAGGCGGCAGGAGCGGGTATCGCGCGTTTGTCCGAAAATTTCCGTTGAAGGGGCAGACTTACACACTGGTGATTCTGCAGTCGCTTCATCCACAAGACGAAATGCTGGAAGAGGTGCGGCAGACGTTCGCGTGGGTGATTCCCATGGCGATATTCCTAGCGAGTATCGGCGGATATTTCTTGGCGAGGAAGAGCCTCGCGCCGGTGGTGGCGATGAGCAGCCAAGCAGGACGTATCGGAGCCGAGAATTTGCACGAGCGCCTGCCGATCCAGAACGCCAAGGACGAACTCGGGCGGCTGGCGGCTTCGTTCAACGAATTGCTGGAGCGTGTGGACCAGTCGTTCGAGCGGCAGCGGCGATTCATGTCTGATGCGTCGCACGAACTGCGCACGCCCGCGGCAATTCTGCGCGGCGAATCGGAAGTGGCGCTTTCGCGCACGGAGCGGCCGGCCGAGGAATACCGCGAGTCGCTGGCGGTGCTGCACGCGGAGGCGCAGCGGCTGACGCAGATCGTGGAGGATCTCTTCACCCTGACGCGCGCCGACGCCGGGCAGTATCCGCTGTCGCCGAAGGAATTCTACCTGGACGAACTGGTTGCGGACTGTACGCACGCGGCACGCTCGCTGGCGTTGGCCAAGCAAATCGCGCTCACTTGCGAAGTCCCGGAGGAACTGCCGATTCGCGCGGACGAAGCGCTGCTGCGGCGTATGATTCTGAATCTGCTGGACAATGCCATCAAGTACACGCCGGCGCGAGGGCGAATCGCCGTTTCGTGCGAGCGCTCCGGCAATGAATATGCGCTGAACGTAACGGATTCCGGCCCCGGCATCCCGGAGGGTTTGCAGCAGCGGGTGTTCGAGCGCTTTTTCCGCGCGGACAAGGCGAGGACGCGCTCTGAGAACGACGGCGGCGGCGCGGGCCTGGGGCTGTCCATCGCGAGGTGGATTGCGGAAGCGCATCATGGGCGGTTGGTACTGGCGCGTTCCGATTCCAGCGGCAGCACGTTTACGGCGCTGCTGCCCGCGCAAGTCTCTGCGGCGTCCGCGGTTGCACCGGCCACCCGTTAATCGCCGGTTTATCTTAGGCACGCTAGCTTGAATGCTTTGCGTATCTGTGTGCGATTCCCGCAGACTTGGCGCACCACGCTGGACTTCGATTGCAGTCCTTACGCTGACCGGAGGAATCTAACTTTGCGCGTGTTGCCGACGCAGATGAGCGAGGCTGCCACTTTCGGGGGCTACGATTTATGAAGAGGAGATACACATTGCAGTGGGCCGCAGCGAGCTTCATATATTTCGTTTGCGTGCTGTTTTCCGCTGCGCAGGAGACGAGCCCCGCACCGGCTTCCGCGCGGCAATCGGCCAGACCCGCAAACGCGGCCGCCGCTGCGCCCCTGCGCCTGACACTACAAGATGCACTGGATCGCGCGCGCAAAAACAGCGTGCAATTTCAAGCGGCGGTGACGAATGCCGGACTCGCCCGGCAAGATAGCCGGCAGGCTTTTGATGCGCTGCTCCCCAGCGTTACCTACAACAATTCGGCGATTTACACGCAGAGCGCCGGGCCAGTGGCGACGGCAGCCACGGGCGTGCCGGTGGTGTTTATCGCGAACAATGCGGTGCATGAATACATCAGCCAGGGAAACGTGCATGAGGCAATTGACGCTGCGATGGTGGCAAATTTTCGCAAGGTGTCCGCGGCAGCGGCGGTTGCCAAGTGGCAGGCGGAGATTGCTTCGCGCGGGCTGGTGGTGACGGTGACGCAAGGATATTACGGGGTGGCGGCGGCGCAGCAAAAAGTGGAAACGGCGAAAAGAAACGCGTATGAGGGAGACCGGTTTTTCAAGATTACGCAGGATCGGGAACAGGGCGGAGAGGTAGCCCATGCGGACGTAATCAAGGCGGAACTGCAGACGCGTGAGCGGCAGCGCGCGCTCCAGGAGGCGCAACTGGCCTTCCTGAATGCGCGTCTGGACTTCGCTGTTTTGATCTTCCCTAACTTCGAGGAGAACTTCGAGGTGGCGGATGATCTGCACGCGCCTGTGGCGCTGCCGATGCTTGCGGAGGTGCAGGAGCGAGCGGCTCGCGACAATCCGGACCTGCGCGCGGCGCTTGCATTGGTGCAGGAGTCTAACCACGGCGTGTTTGGAGCGCGCGCCGGATACCTGCCTTCGCTGACGCTGGACTATTTCTATGGGATCGATGCCGCGACGTTTGCGACGCACACGGTTTTTAAGGGGCAAAAGTTCTCGAATCTCGGCTCCTCGGTAGTGGGCACATTGGTCATCCCCGTATGGAACTGGGGAGCGACGCAAAGCCGCGTGAAGCAGGCGGAATTGAGGCGCGATCAAGCGAAGCGGGAGTTGTCATTCGCGCAGAGAAAGCTGCTGGCGGAGATTCGTTCGCTGTATGCGGAGGCAGAAACCGCGCTGAATGAGCAGGAAGGGCTGAACCGCTCGGCGCAACTGGCGGAAGAGAGCCTGAAGCTGGTGACGCTGCGCTATCAGAACGGAGAATCGACGGTGCTGGAAGTGGTTGACGCGCAAAACACGTTTGCGCAGGCGAATGGGGCGTATCAGGATGGCGCGGTGCGGTATCGTGTGGCGCTGGCAAATTTGCAGACTCTAACGGGAGTGCTGACGACTCCATGAAAAAAGTGCCGAGATACAAGAGGGAATCAGCGAAACGCGGGACGCTGCTCGCGGCGGCGGCGGCAGTGTTGCTAATCGCCGCGGGCTGCGGCCAGAAAGAGAAGAAGAAGGAACCGATAGTCAGCGTGCAGGCGACGCCAGCGCAGCGCGCCACGATCTCGCAGAGCGTGTCCACGGAAGCGGTGGTGTTTCCCTTGGAGCAGGCAACGGTGGCGCCCAAGATCACTTCCACGGTGAAGAAGTTCCTGGTGCAGCGAGGCGCGCGCGTAAAGAAGGGCCAATTGCTGGCGGAATTGGAAAACGCGGACCTTTCCGCTACCGCGGAGGCCAGCAAGGGTGATTACGATTTGGCAGAAGCGAACTACGCGATGACAGTGGGCGCGGGCTTGCCGCAGAAAATTCAAAAAGCGGAGCTGGATGCCGTGTCCGCCAGGGCCGCATTCGAGGCGCAGCAGAAGATTTACGAAAGCCGCAAAGATCTGCTGCAGCAGGGCGCGATTCCGCGGCGCGACTTGGAAGCCGCGGAAGTCGCGCTGGCGCAGGCACGCAGCCAAAACGAGCAGGCGCAAAAACAGCTTGCCGATCTGCAACGCCTGGGCAAGGAGCAGGAGTTGAAATCGGCGCGCGGCTCGAAGGAATCCGCGGAAGGCAAATATCGCAATGCCGCGGCACTACTGAGCTATTCGCTGATCAAGAGTCCCATCGACGGCGTGGTTACGGACCGGCCGCTGTATGAAGGCGATTTGGCCACGGCCAATCAGCCGATTCTAACGGTAATGAACCTGAGCCGGCTGATCGGCAAGGCGCACATACCGCAAGCGGAGGCCGCGCAGCTCAAAGTGGGGAACCCGGCGGAGCTTACGATTGCGGGCCTCGATGAACCAGTGAAAGGGCGCGTGAGCTTGGTGAGCCCGGCGCTCGACCCTGGCAGCACAACTGTCGAGGTGTGGGTCGAAGCGGGAAAGCCCGATCCGGCGCTGCGTCCGGGAATGACGGTGCAGGTTTCGATGACGGCAAAGACGGCAACGGACGCGATTGTTGTGCCGGCCGCGGCAGTCTTCCGGAGCGAAGAGGCGGGAGATTACGTGCTGGTGGCGGGCAGCGACGGCAAGGCGCACCAGAAAAAAGTACAGGTCGGAATTCGCAACAAGGATGCCGCGCAGATCGTCAGCGGGATCAATGCAGGTGACCCGGTGATCACCACCGGCGGGTATGGAGTGCCGGACGGCACGCAGGTCAAAATCGAAGTCCCCGAAAAAGAAGAGAGCGCGGGCGGCGCTGACGATGAGAAGGGCAAAAAGGAAACCGCCGACCCGAAAGGCAAAGGCGCGAAGAAGGACAAGAAACCAGACGAGACCGTAGCAAAGTCCGGCAAGGGGAAGGAATAGCTGCGATGGATCCGCAGCCAGCAGCCAAGGGAGGGGCGCGCCCCGATACGCCAGAGGCGCCTTGGTTTCGTAAACTGTCGAGCCCGATTCTGTTCCTGATCATCAGCCTGACCTTAGTTGGCGGCTATTTCGCGTTCACCATTCCGGTGTCAGTTTTTCCGAATACGGATTTTCCACGCATCGTGATTGGCGTGGACAATGGCGTGATGCCGATTGACCAGATGCTGGTGACGATCACGCGGCCGTTGGAGGAAGCGGTCAACAGCGTCCCCGGGTTAACGAGTGTGCGGTCAATTACCAGCCGAGGCTCTGCCGAGGTCGATCTGTTCCTCGCCTGGGGCTCCGACATGATTTTGACGCTGCAGCGCGTTGACGCGGTCGTTGCACGCGTACAGTCCTCGCTTCCGCCGACCGCCAAATTGGAAACGCATCGTTTGACCTTCGCCGTGTTTCCGATCATTGGCTACAGCCTTACTTCGGATACGGTGCCGCAGAATAGACTGTGGGAAATCGCGACCTATGACTTAAAGCCGCGCCTCAATCGGTTGGACGGCGTCTCGACGGTGATCATCCAAGGCGGCCGAGTTCCGGAATTCCAGGTTGCGCCGGAACCTGCGCGCCTGCTGGCCGCGGGCGTCACCGTGCAGGACATGCTTGATGCCATTCGCCGCACGAACCTTATCGATTCGCCGGGACTGATCGAGCACCAGCATCAGCTTGTGCTCAGCCTAATCAGCGGCCAGGTACGCACCCCCGAACAGCTCGGTCAAATCGTGATTAAGAATTCCCCGGCGGGCGTGCCGATACGCTTAGGAGACGTCGGGACGGTTACATCTTCGGTCGCTCCCGTTTATACGATGGTGACGGCCAATGGCAAGCCCGCTGTGTTGCTCAATGTGAATCGCCAACCGGAGAGCAATACGCTGCAGGTAGCGAACGAGGTCCACGCGTTGATCCACGAACTTGCGCCGGGACTTCCTCCCGGCGTACACCTCGAGCCGTTCTACGACCAATCGACAATCGTTCACGATTCGATCGCCAGCGTTCGCGATGCCGTGCTCATCGGAATCGTGCTGTCTTCGATCATTCTGGTGCTTTTCCTGCGGGATTGGGGAACATCGCTGGTCGCCGGATTAGTGATACCGGTGACGCTGATGATCACGTTCATCGTGCTCAGGTTCACCGGCCAGACTTTCAACCTGATGACCCTAGGCGGACTTGCCGCGGCTGTCGGGCTGGTCATCGATGACGCAATCGTCGTGCTGGAAAACATTGTGCTGCACCGGGACGCGGGGCAGAGCCGTTTTGAAGCGATTCGAAGCGCGCTCAGCGAACTCACCGTGCCCCTGATCGGCTCGACGATAACGCCCATCGTCGTGTTTCTCCCGCTGATTTCCACTACGGGTGTGACGGGGACCTTTTTCCGCGCGCTGGCGGTGACCATGACGGTGGCTCTGGCCACGTCGCTGCTTCTGGCGCTGACGTGGACTCCAACGCTCAGCCAGTATCTGGTGCGCCGGAAGGACACGGCCGGCGCCGCAACTACTGAGAAAGGGCCCGATATGGCGGCGCTTCTGGCCGCCGAAGAGGCGCACCTTTCCGGTTTTTTCGGACGCATCGTGAATTTTTATTCGCGCGCGATGCAAGCGGTTTTGCGGCGCCCTTGGGTTTTGGTTGCGAGCTCGGTGGGCATCGTCGTTTTGTCCTATGTGTGCTACAGCTTTCTTGGCACGGAATTTCTCCCAGAAATGGATGAAGGCGGATTCATCCTGGACTACTTCACGCCGCCGGGGAGTTCGCTGGCGGAATCCAATCGCATCCTGCAGCACATCGAGCAAATCCTGCGCGCCACATCTGAAGTTGAGAATACTTCGCGCCGGACCGGGATGCAGTTGGGTCTCGCGGCAGTCACCGAAGCGAACAACGGCGATTTCACCGTGAAACTGAAGAGGAAGCGTAAACGCGCGATTGACGACGTGATTTCGGACATTCGGTCGCAGATTGAAGAAGAGGAACCGGCCACCAAAGTTGAGTTTATTCAGTTGTTGCAAGACATGATCGGTGATTTAACCAGCCAGCCTGAGCCAGTGGTGATCAAACTGTTTGCGCAGGACGGCAAGCTTCTGAATGACACAGCGCCCAAAGTTGGCGAGGCCATCAGCAAAGTAAAAGGCGTAGTAGATGTGCTGAACGGCGTAGAGAACACGGTCAGCGGGCCGGCCGTCACGTATCAGGTGAATCCCACAGTTGCCGCGCGTGCGGGTTTCACTCCCGAGGAAGTGGCGGTGGACGCGGCGGCTGTTCTGGAAGGTGAGCCTGCGGCCACTCCTGTGATTCTGAATGATCGAGCATACACGATTCGTGTTCGTTTCCCGGAGCAAAGCCGTTCTTCGCTCGACAACATGAGTAATACGCTGTTGACGAGTGCGACCGGGCGCACGGCGACGCTTGGCTCGCTGGCAACGGTTATTACCGATCCCGGGGAGACGGAAATTCGCCGCGAGAATCTGCAACGCCTGGTTCAAGTTACCGCGCGCCTGGAAGGAGTAGACCTGGGCAACGGCGTTGCTGCAGTGCAAAAGGCGGTGAAAAACCTGCACTTGCCTTCGTCAATCCGTGTTGAATATGGCGGCTTGTATGAGGAGAATCGGAAATCGTCGCGCGATCTGTTGATGGTGCTGCTGTTGGCTCTGTTGCTTCTGTTTGCGGTGCTGCTGTTTGAATTCAGGACTTTTTCCGCGCCCACAGCGATCTTGGGGTCCGCGCTGCTTTCCACCTTCGGCGGATTCCTAGCGCTGCTCGTCACAGGGACGACGTTCAACGTTGCTTCGCGAATGGGCATGATCATGGTCATCGGCATCGTGGCGAAAAACGGCATCCTGTTGCTGGACGCAGAACATCGCTTCCGCAACCTGGGGCAATCCGCGGAGGAGGCGATGATCCAGGCGGGGCGGCGGCGTTTGCGACCGATCGCCATGACCGCGATGGCAACAATCGCCGGCATGTTGCCGCTGGCATTTGGGATCGGCGCAGGCTCAGAGATGCTGAAACCGCTGGCAATTACGGTGATAGGCGGACTGCTCAGTTCGATGGTGCTGTCGCTGATTTTTACGCCGGCGATTCATTACTACCTGTCCAGAGGACACGCGCCGCAGGCTCAGCAAGCAGCAACTGGATAGCTAAGCTATTTCGCGTAAGAGCGGGACGAGGTTTGTCCTTTGCCTTCTGTCGCCGTGATGGTTTGGCCTGCTGCCACGTTGGAGAGATGATCGACTTGGCCGCTAGGCCAGCGAATCTCGATGGTGTCGGCTTTGTCGCGCTGTGCCAAACCGAAAGTCAGAATGAGTTCGCTGGAAGAGAGATAGCTGGAGCCGCTGCGCATCATTTGCGTCTGCGAGTCGACGCCGGAAGAGAGCCGCACAACCGCGCCGATGCCATCCCTGTTGGATTTTGTGCCTACGAGCTTAAGCCGCAAGCTACGATTCGCTGAGCCGTCCTGGGCTTCATTGCGAAACAAATACGCCGGGCCGCCGTTGGTGGAAAGCAGCAACTCGAGACGGCCGTCGTTGCTAGTGTCCGCATAGGCCGCACCGCGTCCGACGCGCGGCGTTATGAAGGCCGCGCCCATGGAATTGGTCACTTCCTCGAATTTTCCTTTGCCGAGATTGCGAAAGAGGTGCGGCGGCATGGCGTACTTGACGTTGGCCTGCACGCGCTGAATTTCCGGATCGATGTGGCCGTTGGCGATGAAAATGTCCGGCCAGCCGTCGAGATCGTAATCGAAGAAGAAGCAGCCGAAGCCCAGGGTCAGCAACGTGGCGCGTCCGATGGCAGATTGCGGCGCTTCGTCCACGAACAGGCCTTTGCCTTCGTTGTGATAAAGGGAGAGCATCTGGTTCGAAAAGTTCGTGATCATTACGCTGGGGTAGCCAGAGTGATCGTAGTCCGTGGCATCCACGCCCATTCCTGCCCGCGCCACGCCGTCTTCGCTAAACGCGATGCCGGCAATCACGCCTTTTTCGGAAAAGGTGCCGTTGCCGTTGTTGCGGTAGAGCTTGTTGGGCTGCGTGTCGTTTGAAAAGAGCAGATCGGGCCAGCCATCGCTGTCGTAATCGAGGACCGCAATGCCCATAGTTTTCGAGGTTGGATCGCCGAGGCCGGCTTTCTGCGTGACGTCCTCGAACGTGCCATCACCGCGGTTGTGCCAGAGCCGCGCCGCGGTTCCCTTGTATGATTCGGGAGTGCAGTAGGATTTGCTTTTGCCATCCAGCGTGCAGTAGAGATCTGTTTCCTGCGTCCATTGCACGTAGTTGCCGACCACCAGATCGAGCTGGCCATCTTTATCGAAGTCGACCCACGCGGCGCTGGTGCTCAACTCGCGAGGGCCGCTGAGCCCGGCCTTCTGCGTCAGATCGGTGAATGTCCCGTTACCGTTATTGTGAAAGAGCCGGCTCTGTCCAAGCGCGGTGACGAAGAGATCGTCGAAGCCGTCGTTGTCGTAATCGCCTACCGCAACACCCATGCCGTACATCTCGACGTCGAGTCCGGCTTTGTGCGTTACGTCGGTGAACGTTCCGTCGTGATTGTTGCGGTAGAGCTTGGGCGTGGTGTGCTTTTGCACATGGCCCGGCCAGTCCATGCCGTTGACCAGGAAAATATCCGGCCAGCCATCATTGTCGTAATCGATGAAAGCAACGCCCGAGCCGAGCGTCTCCGGCAAGAATTTCTTCCCGAACGCTCCATTGTTATGCGTGAAGCGAATGCCGGCGTGCTGAGTGACATCGCGAAACGTCACCCCAGAGGCGTCCGGACCGCCGGCGTTATTGGCTGCGACTGCGGCTGCAGTTGCGAGCACAAAAACAGCCAATGACGCGGTGACTCCCCTCATTGTGTCCTCATTGTTCAATCGCGCCCGACGCCCAAAGCATCCGCGACGCGATTGATGTAATTGAACCAGGACGCGATCAGCGTAATCTGCAAGATGCCCCGGTCGTCGAAACCGACGGCCCTAAGGTTGGCGTGATCGTCCGGCGAAACGCGGGTCGCATCGTTGGTCAGCTTCACAACGTAATCGAGCATGGTGCGATCCTGCTCGCTGATTGGGGCCGACCGGTAATCCTTCTGAAGCGCCTCCACTAGCTCGTTGTCCAAAGTCACGCGACGCAGAAACTCTGCGTGGGATTCGATTCAATAGACGCACCGGTTCGTGACGGAAACCATGGTCGCAATCATCTCGTGCTGGCGGCGCTGTAAGGGCAGCTCCGGAGACATCAACGTCCCGAAGGTGCTGAAGGCATGAAAGAGAGCATCGGGGATCAGCGAGTGCGCCGCCACGATGCTCGAGCTCTGCCCGTTGTTTTCAGGATGCACCGGAGTTGCGTACTCGATGGGATAGACCGCGCGCTGCGCGAGCATCGCTTTCTTGACGCGCTCATCGTCCTCCATCGTCACAGTCTTGATCCAGGTCATGAATCAGGTCCTCCTGAACTGAGGTTGGTGTGGAGTCAAAGTCAACCGCCAGGCCGATTTGCGGCGGTTGGTGGTAATGCGGCGGCACGCTTACCAGTCTTCGCGGGCGGATTCAGCGCAACGGAGACATGTTCGTGAATGGGCTGCCGTTCGTTATTGTCCTCCGGATGTGCTTGGCGGTAAGGTCCGGTGATGGCCTGCGATGATTCGTCGGCTTTGAACCGCAGATAACGTTCTTTATGCTCGTTCGCGCGCGCTTCGTCCCCGAGCCCGCTGTAGCAAAGCATCAGGTTGTAATGGGCCTGCAAATCCTCGGGGTCGATCGAAAGCGTCTGATCGAATTCCGCGACGGCCTCGGCGTACTTCTTCTGCAAAAATAAGATACGGCCCACTTCGTTGCGGACGACGCGGTCGCGCGGATATTGCGCCAATACGTCCCGCAGGCGCGAAATCGCGTCGACGTATTTTCCTTCTTCCTTCAAAATCCGCGCATAGAAGAAGTTCGCGCGGGCCAGCCCGGGTTTCAGCGCCAACGCCTTCTCCAGCACTATGCGCGCCCCGGCGGTGTCGCCTTCCTGCACCAAAGCGCGCCCGATGTTCACCCAGCCATCGGGATTTTGCGGGTCGATGTCTGCGGCTTTTTGAAATGCGACTGCCGCACCCTTCAGGTCGCCTTGCAAGAAAAGCCCGATGCCGTAATCGTTCCAGCGCGACCAATCCTCTTTCGCCAGGGTCACTTTCGGTTGCGGCGCCGCAGCACTTCGCGCAACGACATCCAGCGTCTTCGTGTCTTCGGCCACGGTGATAATCGGCAGGTTAGGAACCGCTTTTAACTCGCCCGAAATCGTCTTAGGGTCGACGCTTTTGAACAGCCATTTGCGGTCGTCGTAGTCCGGCGTCACGGCGTCGTGCGCTTGATTTGAATCCTGCGCGGCGGCAAATGCAAACTGCGTATTCCACCACATGAATTTCCGGTAGTTCAGCTTGGCGTGCAGCGTGATTTTTTCGCCGGCACTTTCTGGAATGTGCAGCCGGTAGTGCGCGGTGTCTGCGGCACCGGGCGGAATCAAATGCACGTAGACTGTAGCTCGATTGGCCCAGGCATTTCGCTTGTTGATCGGATTTCCGTGCGCATCGATGAGCAGCGAACGGTAAGAGTGTGCTCCTTTTTCCACGGGACCCTTGCCGTCGTCCTCGACCTTGCCGCTCCAGAAGAGCGTCTGGCCATTTTCATCGATCGCCTGCAGTTCCAGCCATACATCGAAGGCATCGATGGTTCCACCGGGGAAGAAGTGGCCGACCTTGCGCGTTCGAACGACGACATCCACGCGCACGTCGTCGCCGCGTCGCACGGTGGCAGCCACGCGGCCCAGCGGCGCCGTAACAGCGCGCGCCTCGCCGGCCGGTCCGCTTGGCAGAGACGTGTCCGATTCCTCGCCAACCGCAAAAGAGGTAGACAGCTCCAGCCGACCCATTTTCGCAGCGGCTGGCGAAGAAACCTCATTCCCGGCGGGCGAGATCGCAAAAATATCCACGCTAAGCTGGTTGTCTTGCAAGAATTTCTGGCTCAGCTCGAGCTGCGTCTGATCGTGATTCGCCGTGGGCGCCGCGGTGTTTGCGCCCGGGAAGCGGTGCGAGTGAACAAAGCCATCGATATTCCCGAGATCCGCTGAGCGCACCTGCGGCATGTGGCAATCGGCGCACATCATCGAATTCGCCGGATAGTAAAACGAGCGCGCGCCCTGGCCGGAGACACCGCTGGCCTGCCAGTTGTCGTACTCGTTGAAGCCGCGCACCCAGCGATAGTGGTTCACCGGAACGTCGAGGTGCACTTTGTGGCACGACGCGCAGAACTCCGCGGTCTGTGTGCGCATGAAGGGCTTCAGGAACGTCCGCCGGTGAGGCTCAGGATTCACGCGTACGAGAAAATCGTGCAAGGTGCGCACCAGGGGATTGTCGCTGGCCGCCAGCTCGTGCAGCTTCGGGTACTCCAACACGAAATCGCCCTGGCCCATGGTGCTCTTCACTTGCACGATGCTGTGGCACATAAGACAGCTCAGGCCGGCCTTGGCTTCGGGCCGGTCGACGATTTCCTTAATGGGCTTGTCGAAAAGGCCGCTGAAGAGCAGCGCCGGATCGTGGCAACCTGCGCACCATTTTGAAGCGCGTACGCCCGCAACGTCTTGCATGTATTCGATACTCTTGCGATACCACTGATTGTTGAACGATGAAAAGTGGTGCGCCGAGCTGTACCACTGCTTGTAAATGTCCTCATGGCAGCGCTGGCACGCGTCCGATTGCATGAAATACTTTGCGGGAATGTAGCCTTTATGTTTGGTCTGCGCGGAGCTTGGAAAGAATTTCCCTTGCGGGCCGTCGCCTTCACCGTCCATGGAGGCCGCGGGCATTTGCGGGTTCACGATGCGATTGGCGTTCCTCCACGGGACTTCGCGAGACCACCAGGCTCCCGCCGAAATCGCCGCGGTGGCCAGGACCAGTCCTGCAAATCGAAATACGCGCTGTGTTGTTGTGGTGCCCAACCATCCACGCGAAGCTAACCACGCCGTCGCGACGAACAGAGAACCGATGACGCAAAAGACGATATGCGCGTAGAGCCACGGCTTCAGGCGGTGCAGTGTGCCAATGAAGATCAACACGATGCCGAGCACCGCGCCCGCAGCCAAGAACACCCATCCGGCGCGCGCGAGCGGAGCATCCACTCGCAGTAACCGGAAAAGAAAGGGAAGCAGCAAAACGGTCAGCAGGATGCCGACAGCCAGGTGAAAGAGAACAAGGACTTGGTAACTGATCGTGGCGGAGGGAAAGCCGTACAAATAAATGGCGCTTGCCACGAGAGCCAACAAGCTTCGCAAGCGCCAACGTTCCATCCCGCGTGTCTCCAGTTTCGAGCGCCTCGACGCTACCACAAAAAGTGCGGCCGGATGGGTGCACATCCGGCCGCGAGTGCTTGGGGTGCCTCCGGGTGGGCGCTAGGAAGAAAGCCTATCTGGAAGCGATGTGCGCGTTATATATCGCCTAGACGAAAGCCCTGCAATAACCCGAAAACACTAGAAACCGGTGTTGGCCTTAAGTCCTTTTCCTTCAGTGATTTGATAGCTGCGGCCAGCATCGAGATTCTTGAACTCTTCCTTGGCGCCGCTTGGCCATTCGATCTCTGCGCGCTCGATGGTCGGGCGCTGTCCCAGGCCAAAGGTCAGCGGCAATTCCGATTGCGAAAGGTAGCTCGAGCCACCCTTCACGACACGGCTTTGGGTCTTCCCGCGGTCGAAAATCCGAACGAGCGCGCCAATAGCATCGCGATTTGACTTCGTTCCTCGCAGATGAAAGCGGATGCTGTGATTTCTGACAATGTTCTCATTGCGATAGAGATAAGCGGGACCATTGTTTGTGGTTAGCAGGATGTCCAGATCTCCGTCGCGATCATAGTCACCGTACGCCAGACCGCGGCCGACCTTGGGCTCAGCAAATCCGCCGTTCACATTGGCCGCGAAATCTTCGAATTTTCCTCCGCCCAGATTCAAAAAAAGCTGTGGCGGTTGGGCGTAACCAACATTGCCGTGAATATTGCGGACGGTTTCCTCAATGTGCCCGTTGGCGACCGCGAGATCGAGCGAGCCATCGAGGTCCACATCGAGAAATGCGCAGCCGAAGCCCAACGTATTTTTCGACGGCAAGCCTACGCCGGCAGCAATCGAAATATCGTCGTATGTTCCGGTGCGGACGGCCCGATACAGCCCAATCATCTCGTTATCGAAATTCGTGATAGCGATTCCCGGGTTGCCAGAATTCTCGAAGTCCGCGACGTCGACGCCCATGCCGGCCCGCGCTTTACCTTCGGCGCTGAAGGCGAGCCCCGCTTCCACAGCGACGTCTTTGAATTTGCCGTTGCGCAGATTTTTGTAGAGCTTATTGGGCTGCGTGTCGTTGGCCACCAGCAAGTCCGGCCAGCCGTCCTGGTCATAGTCGAGCATCGCCACGCCCAGAGATTTCGAGCTGCTGTCGAAGATTCCGCTGGTGGCCGTGACGTCTTCGAATGTTCCGTCTCCGCGATTGTGAAACAGCCAGCATGTGTCGCCGCGATACGCTTCCGGCGTGCAAAACGATTTGTGCTTTCCGTCGAGGCTGCAGAAAACGTCGTGTTCCGGTGACCAGCGCACATAGTTGCAGACGAAGAGATCGAGCAAGCCGTCGCGATCGTAGTCGAACCACAGCGCTGACGTGCTGAACGCTTGCCGCGCATTCAAGCCGCTTGCGCGCGTCACATCGAGGAAAGTTCCTTTGCCGGTGTTGCGAAATAGCCTGTTTTGTCCGACGCAAGTGATGAAAATATCCGGGAAGCCGTCGTTGTTGTAGTCGCCGACCGCGACGCCCATTCCGTACATCTCGACGTCCAGACCGGCGGCTTTGGTTACATCCGTGAACGTGCCATTGCGATTGTTTTTGTAGAGGCGCAACGTGGAGCGCTGGCGTTTGTGGCCAGGCCAGTCCATCCCGTTGATCAACAAAATGTCCTGCCAGCCGTCCGCGTCGTAATCGAGAAACGCGCAGCCGGAGCCAAGCGTCTCCGGAAGCAATTTGCCGCCGTACGCGCCGCTGTTGTGCTGGAACTGAATGCCCGCGTGCTGGGTGGCGTCCGCGAAGCGAAACGCCGGTGCGACGGCAGCGGCGTGCGAGAGCCGAGGAAAAGCCAAACCGAGGAGCCCGGCACTTGCGGTGCCCGACAAGAATTCACGGCGCTTCAAGTCAGGGTCACCAATCCGTTGCGAATGGCGTAAACCACGAGTTCCGCCGTCTTATGAATTCCGAGCGTGTCCATGATGTTCGCGCGGTGCACCCCCACGGTGTTCGCGCTCAGTCCTAACTCGGCGGCAATCTCCTTGTTTGATTTGCCTGCCACGATGTGCCGCAAAATTTCCAGCTCGCGCGCGGTTAGCCCGCTGTCGCGCTCGCCCTTGAGGGCTGCCGGCTTGGCGAGTTGCGGATCGAGCACCAGATGGCCTTCGGCGACGCGCTTTACGGCGCTGACCAGATCCAGTTCGAGCGCATTCTTCAGGATGTAGCCGCGGGCACCTGCCTCGAGGGCCTGGCGCACCAAAGTGTCCTCGGAATGCATGCTGAGCATCAGCACCGTCGCGCCCGGCATCTCGGCGCGAATGCGCCGGGTAGCATCGATACCGTTGATGCCCGGCAGTGCGCAGTCCATCACCACTACTTTCGGTTTCAGCTCCAGCGCCAGCCGCACTGCTTCCTCGCCCTCGCTGGCTTCTCCGACGACGAAAATTCCGGGATCGTCTTCCAGGATGCGGCGGAATCCTTTGCGCACCAGCGCGTGATCGTCCACCAGCAGGACCGTGAGCCTATCCGCCATGCGCTTCCACTTTCTCCGCCGGCACGACGAGCCGCACGATCGTTCCGCCGCCTTCGCGCCGCAATACTTGCAAGGTGCCTCCCACAAGCTCGGCGCGCTCGCGCATTCCAACCAGCCCAATACCTTGGTGCCCGGCGTCTGGCGAAAATCCCTTGCCGTGGTCTTCGACTTCCAGGCTTACGGAGTCGCCTTGAAATTTTAGCCGCACCCAAGCCTCTTGCACTCCCGCATGGCGCTTTACATTATTCAGCGCCTCTTGCAACACACGATATACCTGCACGCCGGCAGTGCCATCGACCGGATACGCAGCGCCCGACTTTTCGTAGTGCAGCTTCAACCCGGTTTGCCGTTCGACCGTGGGAATATACCAATCGAGCGTGCTCTCCAGTCCCTGCTCGTCGAGGAGCACTGGGTGCAGCGCTTGCGACAAGCTGCGAATATTGTCCAGCGTGGATTGCGCGATTTCGCGCACGTCTTGCAAATCCCGGCGCAGCGGGGCGCCCTGCGGAACCTGCTTTTCCACGCGACTCAGCAGCGAGCCAATGGCGGTCAGCACCTGGCCGAATTCGTCGTGCAGCTCGCGTGAGATGTGGCGGAGCGTGGACTCCTGCGTGGCAATCAGTTTCTGCGCCAGATCGCTGCGCTGTGCGGAGAGCGCTGCGAGCCGCGCGAAAATTTGCCGGTTCGAACGAATCAGGTACAAGCTGGTGAGCGCAATGGCGATCAGTGCGGCGGTCAGAAAAATATACAATTGCCGCTGCACGCCGTTGTAGATGTGCTCGATCTGCGCTGCGGCCTGCTGCTCGGCCTCGTTGTTTTCGATCAATAAGCGAGACACTGCCGTGCCCAGCGCCGCTTGCCGGGCTTGCAGCGACAGCCGGATTTGGTCGCGCGCTTCCACCTCTTTGCCGTCGCGCGCCAGCAAGAACATCCTATCCACCGCATCCCAGAATTGCGAAAGCTGCTGGCTCAAATACGCGCGCTGTTCGGGAGTGCGATGCACTTCGGCATACTGCTCTTCGAGCCGGAGCGCCGAATCCAAATCGGCGCGCACGCGGTCGAATTGCGCGGACCATGCGACCAAGGGGTAAGGCTCGCCGGCATCCAGCATGTCGCGCATCGCCAGGGCCACGGTGTTCAAATCATTTTGCAGGCGCAGCAATTGCAGCGAATCCTTGCGCCCGCGGTCCACCATGTCGCTCTGCAGCTTGCGCAAACCGGCGAGCTGCACGCGAATGTACGCCGAGTAAGCAACAACGACGGCCAAGGTAATCACTAAACCCAAGAGAAGCCCTGAGGCAGGTGAGCGTTCCGAGGGCGAAGGCGTTGACACGGACTGAGGATACCTCACTGCGACGTTTGCCGGCGCAGGCTCACGACAATGCAGATCATGATGAGTGCGCTGAGGAGCGGCGCGAGGAATCCCACGCGCAGGCTTCCGGAAGATTTCGACAAAATACCGACCAGCCACGGCCCTGCGGCTCCTCCCAGCGAAGCGAGCGCAAACAAAAACCCGCCGATGCGCTTTGCTCGCGCTCCGTACCATTTCGAAAGCCAGGCGATATAGATGGGATAGATGGAAGCGCATCCCAAGCCAGCGAGGAAAACTCCGGCAATGACCACCTTCAACGCGGCGGAAAAAATCACTACCGTAGTTCCTATCGCGACCAGGCTAAGCGCGCCAATCACCAACGGTCCTTCCGAAAGGGATAGCAAGACGAGCGGAGCCAAGCCGCGTCCGGAGGTAAGCCCCGCGTAGAAAAACATCGGCGCGAGCGTGGTCATATTTGTGATTCCGTTTGCGATGCGACGCGAGTACTCCGCGGACCACACGCCAATACTCGTTTCCATGCAGACATACATGAAAAACAGCGTTGCGAGCGCGATGGTCACTCCGCGTCCGACGAGGAGGGGTGCGGCTCCCGAGGTGTCGATGACCTTTTCGTGTTTTTCGGCGCCGAATCGCGCAAACAGAAGCGTAAATGCCAGCAGCCCTCCGAAAATTGCGTAGCTGATGAGCAGGCTGGGCAATCGATTGTTTGCCAATGCCACGGCGATCAGCGGCGAGCAGGCCATTGCTCCCGCTCCCCAAGTAAAATTGAGCAGGTTGAGCAAGGAAGCACTGCGAGCACGACCGGCTTCCGCAACGTACAAATTCGTTCCTGGCGTGATCAGCCCGTAGCCCAAGCCGAGGGCCGCGGCAGCCGCCAGCGCATTCCCGTGCGTGCTGGCATTGAGGGTGGCTAAGCCGAATCCCATCAATGCATACCCCGCGACGAGCGAAGGCCGGTAACCACGCCATGCCATCCATGCGCCCGATATTGCGGTCCCTGCCAATGCCGCGAGAAATTGGATCGATGGGAAAAGGCCGGCTTGCCCATCATCCAGTCCCCACCGGCGAATGAAAACCGGCAGCATCGGTCCGACGATGGTGGTGGCAATCCCACTCAAGACGAAGCCGACGAAAAGTACCGCGAGCAAGGTAGTGCGCCTGCTGCGAGTACGTTCTGGTATTGCCACCGTTGTGGTTGCCGACATGTTGTCAAACATTCTGAAGGAGCAGGCCGCCAGAGGCAAATTTCACTCGCAGCCGCGGCAGCTGCGTTGCGCGGGATCGTGTACGCTCTACGTCGGCATATAAGAGCTGCCACCTCGGATGATCAACGTCGGACTCATCGGATTTGGACTGGCGGGGCGCTCGTTTCATGCGCCGGTGATTCGTGCTGTTCCGGGCTTGAGGCTTGCCGCGATTTTGAAACGCAGCGGCGACGAAGCGGCAAAGCTCTATCCCGACGCGCGGATTGTGCGCAGCGTCGAAGAGCTGCTGGCCATGTCTGACATTCGACTGATTGTGGTCGCCACACCAAACGACACGCACCATCCCATCGCTCGGCAGTGTCTCGCCGCAGGTCGCGATGTGGTGGTCGACAAACCTTTAGCCCCTACGCTGGAGGAGGCTCTCGACCTCGTGGAGTTCGCACAAGAACGCGGCCGCCTTCTGACCGTTTACCAAAATCGCCGCTACGATGGCGATTTTCAGGCTGTGCAGCAACTTGTTGCGAGCGGCTGTCTCGGGCGGATCGTGCGATTCGAATCGAACTACGATCGTTTTCGCCCGCAGCTAAAAGCGAACGCCTGGCGCGAGCGCTCCGGGCCCGGCACCGGCATTCTTTTCGACCTGGCGCCGCACCTGATCGATCATGCGCTGGTGCTCTTCGGCCTTCCCGAAGCAATCACCGCCGATATCCGCGTCGAGCGCGAGCACGCCGTGGCTGACGATTCGTTCGATCTCGCGCTACGTTATGCCGGTGCCTTGCGGGCACTGCTTCGCGCCACCATGCTCGCCCCGGTCACGCGCCCGCGCTTCATTCTGCACGGCACCAACGGCGCCTACGTGAAGCACGCGTTTGACGTGCAAGAGCCACAATTGCGCGCCGGGCGCATTCCGTGGAACGAAACACCTAGCGAAGAGGACCAAGAAGAAAACTCCGGCGTCCTAACGGTGGTGAACGCCGATGGCACCACCACGAAGCAACTCGTCCCGCCCGCTCCGAGCGACTATCGCAGCTACTACGCGAACGTCCGCGACGTCTTGCTCGGCACAGCCGCGCCTGCAGTCACGCCGCAGCATGCGCTCAATGTCATGCGCGTCCTCGAACTCGCCCGCGAAAGCAGCGCCCGCCGGTGCGCCATTCCGTGGCGCGGTTAGAGCCCCACCTCCACATTCAGGACCGAGGGGCTGTTGCTTCCGCGTATAATCACAGGAGCGGGAGCGCTACATTGATCGAACTCGCACCTTCCATTCTTTCCGCCAATTTCGCGCAGCTCGGCGCCGAAGCGCTCGCCGCCATTGACGGCGGCGGCACGGTCCTGCACCTCGACGTAATGGACGGGCATTTCGTTCCGAACCTTACGATCGGCCCGCCGGTCGTTGCGTCGCTGCGCAAGGCGATTGCAAAGGTGCCTTTCGATTGCCACTTGATGATCGAAAATCCGGACGATTATATCGGGGCCTTCGCAGAAGCCGGGGCCAACTGGATTTCCGTGCACCAGGAAGCCTGCGTGCACCTCAATCGCACGCTGCACCTGATTGCGTCGCATGGATGCCAGCCTGCGGTGGTGATCAATCCGGCGACGCCCGTGCAGATGCTCGACGAGGTTTTGGACATCGTGCACCACGTGCTGGTCATGTCTGTGAATCCCGGTTTTGGCGCCCAGAAATTCATTCCCGGCGCGCTGCGCAAGATTGAAGCGCTGGTTCAGATTCGCGAGCGCCGCGGACTTTCGTTCCGCATCGAAGTGGACGGAGGCGTCGATCTGACCACGGTCGGCGACGTGGTTCGTGCCGGCGCGGAGTTGCTGGTTGCGGGCAACGCCGTGTTTGCCCGCGGCGACATTCGCGATAATGCCCGCAAGCTGCTGCAAGCCGCACGGGGTGCGACCGCGATGCGCGCCTAGGTTAGGGTCTCCAAAACCAACCTCACTGTTCCTCGTAGTTCCAGGTCAGGCCACCGTCGACGAAATAGGTTGTTCCCGTCACGTAATCGGCGTCCGAAGATGCCAGGAACGCCGCAACCGATGCTACATCCTCCGGTTTGCCGAGGCGCTTCAGCGGAATATTTTCCAGCAGCGATTTCAGCTTCACCGGGTCATTCAGCAGTTTCTTATTGATGGGCGTCTCGATAGCGCCCGGCGCAATCGAGTTGATGGTGATGCCAAGCGGCGCCAGCTCGATGGACAAATTCCGAGTCAGCATTTTGATGCCACCTTTGCTTGCGCAATAGGAGGCAAAGTGCGGAAACGGCAGCTCTTCGTGCACGGAGCTGATGTTGATGACCTTGCCGCCGGCTTTGACCTGCATGCGATGCTTCACAAATGCCTGGGTCAGAAAAAACGGCCCCTTCAGATTCACGTCAAGGACGGCGTCGTAGTCCTGCTCGGTGACGTCCCAAAAATCCGCGCGGCGCTCGAGCCCGGCATTATTGACCAGGATGTCGATTCGGCCCAACTGCCGGACCGCCTCGTCCACGAAATGTTGACCCTCCGCAACTTTCCCGACGTCACATTGAACCGCTGCTGCTTTTCGGCCTGCTTTCTGCACGGCCGCGGCGACTTCGTCAGCGCCAGCTTTGTTCGAGCGGTAGCACAACGCCACATCGGCGCCTTCCGCCGCCAGGCGCTCCACAATCGCGCGTCCAATCCCCTGATCGCCGCCGGTAACGGCAGCTACTTTGCCTTCCAATCGGTTTGCCAAGTCAGTCTCCTTACCCTGGGTTCGCCGATGAGATGCGCGGCCCACGGCCTTCTGCACACGGGATTCCATGAACTCGGTCAGTGTTAGCGCGTAATGTCGTGACCCGAAACGATTTACAGGCGGCTAGCGGTATTACGGACTGGCCAGAGCGTGGACGAAGGCGTCCAGGTTCTGTTTATCGATCCAGATCACGCCGGTATCTACGAAGGTCGGGACAGGCGCGAAGGGACTTTTGGCCCAGCCCACGTCAAGCGATCGGGGCTTGTGGCGGTGCAGGTCATCGAGCATTTTCAAACCGACGAAGCCCATGGTGAACGGCCTTTGCACGATGGTGCCCTGGATGAAGCCCTTGCGAATCCATTCGAGAGTTTCGGGGTCGTCGTCCATGGCAATAAGTGTTTTACCCGTGACGCGAGTTGCGCTCAATGCCTTCGCTACGCCCTTGCCACCCAGCGCATCCAGGCACACGAAGGCGTCCACTTTGGCATTTGCCGCGATTAGCTTCTGGGCTTGCTCGAAGGCGATCTGCGGATCTCCCTTGATGTCGACAACGGGTAGAACCGTGACGTGAGGGTACGCGGTCAAGATCTCCATATAGCCGCGATACCGCTCATTGAGATTGGTCTGTTCGGGCATAGTAAAGATGGCGACGCGGCCGTTGCCGTGCAGGGAGCGGCTGACGATTTCACCGCCCAATCTTCCGGCCTCATAGTTGTTCGTACCAATGAAGGATAAGCGCTTGCTGGCAGAGGAGTCGGCGTCGACCGTGATGACCGGGATCCCGGCAGCAACGGCGGCATCGATGTCCGCCCTCATGAGATCGGGATCGGCCGGTGAAACCAGAATGCCCGCGGGCTTTAACTGCACAACGCGGCGAAACTCCTGCTGCTCGGCCATAGGATCATAATTGTTTGGGCCGGCCATGGTGCCCTGTACTTGCATTTCGGAAGCGGCTTTTGTAAACCCGGTCGCAGCCGTCTGCCAGTAAGGGACTTGCGTGTTCACGGTAACCAGAAAATATTGGCTGCCTGATTGACGTCCAGCGGAATTGAGAGACTTGGTGCATCCGCTGCAAAAGAACGGCACGGCAAGAAGAAGGTAACGTAGGAACCTTGCGGTCATCGACATTAGACCCCCTAGAAGGGAGACGGTCCGAGGCGCATGAGGGAAATCTGCGCAAATCATAGGCGCGCAAGTTACGGAAAGCAACAACATGCGGGTCCACGCGTGCTAGCGTGACGTCGTCAGCGGGCGACGAGGGTCGTCGAGGAGCTGTCCTTGGAAGCGTTTTCGTACAGGTGAAGAATTTGGCTGGCGCGCTTTAGCAGATCGGAGGGAAGGTCGCCAGGCTGATAGTCGACCCAGCCGGTGGAGTAAGGGATCGCGACTTTCTCTCCTGCGGAGGTGATTTCCAGCGGACCTATGCGGTCCAAAAAAAGTTTTACCTCGCCCAGGGTGCATTCGGTCAGAACGAGCAGAAAATCACCGCTTGTGAGACGCACGGCAAAATCGGAGGCGCGAATGGCTTTTTTCAGGCGGCGCGCAAATTCCTTCAGCAATGAGTCAATAGCCGCTTTGCCATAGCGCTGGGTCGCCTGCTCGAATTCGTCGATATGAATCGTAGCGACGCTCAACGATGTGTTTTCGCGGCGCGCGCGGCCTATTTCTTTGCCGAGCTGGTGCTCAATGGAAAGGCGCGTGTAAAGGCCAGTGACGGGATCGAAACCGGAGGCGTCTGAGATTTCGTTCTCGTTATGCTCCGGAGAGGGATTCTGCGTGGTGAGGTGTTTCCTGTGCCGCCGGAAAGACCATTGCCGGTACACCAGCCAAGCGTTAAAAATGACCACGAGAGCCGCCGTGCCCCACTGCGCCTGATCGGGTCGAATTTCGTAGAAGTGATTGGCGTGACGAAAGAGAAAGGGGAGGAAGGACAGAACCAACGCCGACGCGGCAAGGAGCGTCACGGTACACGCGCAAAACCACAGCCACCACTCGCTACGCCCGAGCTGCCGCAACTCGGTCTCGGTTTGCAGTGCGCGGAAAGCGCCCGAGCCTTCCAAGGGAGAAGGTTTTGGTGTGTGCGCACGAAGACCGAGGATGGACTTCATCTGTCTTTACGGACCCAAAATAACTCTAGGCGTATCGTGTGCGTCGGACAACCGCAAAAGAGTACAGGCTCACTAAACTACAAAACTGGCCGCAAGGACAGGGGTGACGCATTGGGGGAGTACCGGCCTGCGTAGTTGTCGAAATTATGTTTGCTGTGATGGCCTACTAGGAAGGTGAGCTGCCTTGCGCAGCCAGCCCAAGGGAAGTCCGGCCCTTTCACTTGAGCTTGCTCGCGACGTGCTTGCTAGAGATTGCAGAGCGAAGGGGATAAGACATGAAAAAGAAGTGGATCATTGCCGTCTTGACAGCAGGCCTGGTGCTTCTCGGGGCCGCGAAGGCCGCGGCGCAATCGTACAATCCCATCCATTGGATCAAGAAGGGCCCGACGGCCAGCGAGCAACTTGCCGCAAATGGCGAGCAGAGCAAAAAGCTGGCGTCACAACTGCAGGCGCTTTTGCCGCCGCGCACGAAGTTGGAGGACGCCTGCAGGGCTTTCCGGCAATTAAACGAGTGTGTCGCCGCGCTGTACGTCAGTCATAATCTTAAAATCAAGTTCAACTGTTTGAAATGGGAGGTCACCGGGGTTCCGCCGGGAAGCGGCAATGTTTCTTCGTGCAGCGCTCCCGAGGGCGGAAAAGCGCTGAGCCTCGCCAAGGCGATTCAGACGCTAAAGCCGCAGGCGGACGCGAAAGCGGAAGCCAAGAGCGCGGAGAAGCGGGCGCACGAAGATATCAAGGACGCGTGGTCGTGAAGAGGTCGACCGCGGCGATCTGAAATCGCGCGCGTCGATCGGGCCTTATGTCTCGCTGACTATCAGGCCTTTCTCTTTTCGATTTTCAGGTTGACGACGATGTCCTTCTTGTCGTCGAAACTGGAAACCGTTCGAGTGGCCGATTTGGCGCCATCCTTTTCGGCGTGGATCTCATAGTCGACGTTGGGATCCAGGCCGCTGAAGCGGTAATTGCCTTCCTCGTCGGCGATGTAGCTGCGAACAGCATTGGTGCGCGTATTCCTGAGAAAGACAACGGCCGACGGGACGGGATTTTCGGAGGACTTATCGGCCACAACGCCGCGGACGGTGCGGAGCTGCGCTTCATGCTTGGCGTCCTGGGCCATGGCTGTGCACACACACACGCATAAAGCCAAAGGCAGAAAGAGCAAGCGTAGTCGAGGCGTCATCGTTTTCCTCTCTTGGTCCGCTCCATGCGAAAGACTACGTTGTTTTCGCCGGAGCCGGTACGTGCGTCGACGGTCCTGGCCTGGTCGGCGAAGCTCTTGGCGTGCGCCACCATCTCATATTGGGTACCTTGCGGCACGCGAATTGCGAATTCGCCGCGCGAATTGGTGCTGTCCTCCCAGCGAAATTTCTTTTCGCCCGCGCGGCGGATGCGGAGTTGCACGCCAGGGAAGGAGAGAGCTTGGTCGGTGAACACCGTTCCGCGGATCAAAAAGTCATCGGCGTGGCTGTATTTCTGCTTGCCACCGTTTGCGGACGAGGAGGACTGCGGCTGGGAGGCCGGAGCAGCTTCTTGAACTGGCGCGTGGGAGGCGGCGAACGGAACCAGCAGCGCCGCGGCCCACAAGGCGACGACACAACGGACAGGCATGAGTCCCGCTCCTTAAAAGTTTAGATGGGGGCAGGCAGAAAAGAAGATGCCCGCGTTCCTGAAGGTAGAATTACTCTTCGTCGTCTTCCTCATCGTCCTCTTCTTCGTTCTTGGGAACATCGCCATTTTCTCCAGGTTCGGCCTCTTCGTCGTCTTCTTCGTCTTCGTCATCATCCATGTCTTCGGAGATGACGTTCAGATGGACGGGATGGATTTGCGAGACTTCCAGTTCAGACTCGCATTCTGGGCAACTGAGAATCTCGCCTTCTTCGACTTCGTCTTCGTCGACGTCGATTTCAGCGGAACATTCAGGGCAGCGGATCACAGCTCCATCCTCCGTACATGTATCAAAAGGCAGCACCGCTAAGACGGCGAGCACCACCGTTGAGCGTATTATATACCGGCGTGAAGTCAACCCCATGCGGGCGGGCAGCGCCGGATTTGCAATCCTCCAGAAAACGGATATACAGCTTATAAATGGCATCTTCGCGGGAGTATCCAGAACGACCGTTGGTTGGTGTAGGCGGCGTAATTATCGACCAGGGACGCGCGCTGTTGATTCGACGCGGCAGCGAGCCGCTGCTTGGGGAATGGTCGATACCAGGAGGAACGCTGGAGTTGGGCGAGACGCTGGAGGAAGGCGTGGCGCGCGAACTGCTGGAAGAGACCGGTCTCACGGTACGCGTGATCGAGCTGATCGAAGTCTTCGACCGAATTTACGTGGAGAGCACCGCAGGGGCGAACGAGGGGAAGAAGGGTCCGCGATTCCATTATGTAATCGTTGACTACCTTTGCGAACGGCTAGCGGGCCAAGCCGTCGCTGGAAGCGATGTGACCGACGTCGCCTTCGCAAGCGAAGAGGAGTTGGCGAAATACAAGTTGACGGAGACGGCCACGCGGATTTTGAAGAAGGCCTTCGCCATGGAACGAAAGAGACGGCACTGAGCGCCGCGCAGAGTTCGCGAAGAGGAGGTCATTGGGCCTTGTTAATCTCGATGCTGCCGTTGGCATTGGTTAGCTGGAGCTGACAGCCACCGGAGCCGATGGTGCCGCTGAGCGACTCAGGGCCGATGCCGCCGCTGGCAGTAATTGGTAAATCAGTGGAGATGCGGCCGAAGGACGTGCGGGCCGTGACGTTGTAGCCAAGGCCCTCCGGGATGCGCACGCGAATGGAAGAGAAGGAGGTCTTGAGCGCGATGTTGCGGCAACCGCTGGCCGGACGCGCGGCGGTGACGGAGATGCCGCCGTTCTGATTGTTCACCGTGATTTTACCGCCGACCGATTCGAGTGTGACGCCGGCGAAGGACGTGGTCACTTCGGCATCGCCTTTCACGTTGCGCGCGGTAACCGAGCCGTTGGTGTTTTCGACGATGAGATTGCCATTGATCCGGTCGGCAGAAACGCTGCCGAAACTGGTTTTGGCGAAAGTCTCGCCACCAATGTCGGTGAGCGTGATGTTGCCGTTGCCGGTGATGGCCCGAATGCCCTTGGAGATGTCCGAAGCTTCAATGGCGCCGAAAGAGGATTTCAGCTCCACGGTACCGCGCGCGGAGCGCAGCGTGATTTTTCCGTTGGATGTTTCCGCATTCAGCGCGCCGGCGATATTGCTCAGCTCGAGATTGCCGAACGAATCGCGGATGGTGACGCCGCTTCCGGAGAGCGAGCTCCCGTAGACGCGGCCATTGCTGGTGGTGCAGTTCACGCGCCCCTTGACGTCAGAAAAGGTGACGTTTCCGAAACTGTCGGTGATGTCAGCGGCGCCGCCGATGCCCGAGACGTCGACGTTCCCGTTATTGTCGTGAACCATCAGGTCGCCCCGGATGTTGCGGGCTTCAACGCTGCCGAACGATGTGGTGATGTTAGCGGAGGCGGCGTCCGTCAGGTTCACGGCTCCGTTGCCATCCGTTATGTTCGCGGCGCCACCAATTTCGCGGACCGTGACGCTGCCGAAGCGATTGCGCAGCTCGAGCGCGCCCTTCACCTGCGAAACCTGCACTGAGCCATTGTTGTCAGTGATGGAGGCTTCGCCGGCGGCTCCGCTAAGCTCGATGCTTCCGAAAGAGTTGCTGAGCCGCGCAGCGCCGGTATCGCGGACGTTAAGCGAGCCGTGGTTATTGTCGAACTCGGATTTGCTGCGGACACCGATGGCGTTCACGCTGCCGAAGCTGTTCTTGACGAAGAGCGGAGCGTCGGACGGCATGGCAATCTCATAATCGACGGAATAGGAAGCGTTCTTGCGGCCGAACCAGTTGCGATTTGCCTCCGGGTAGTTGGTGCGCACCTCGACGCCGTGCGCCGTTTGCTGGACATCGATCTGCACTTTGTCGGCGAAACTTTGCGCCTGCTCGCGGGAGTCGGCTTGCGTCCGGATGGTTGCGGAGATTTTCAGGTCGCGGCTGGATTCGCCGTGGATGCTAATTTGGCCGAATTTGTTTTCGATGCGGAACGATTGCCCAGCGCCCAGGGAGAGCGTCTTCTGGAAGTCGCGCGTGACCTGCTCCTGGCCAGGATTTGCAGCGCCTGCGGACGGTACGGTGATGGCAAGCAAAGTGGCAGCGCAGACCAGGACACAGCGTTTGCTCGACCAATGGGGCCGCGCAGCCTGCCGCGTCTTGGGAACGGGGCCGGTCATCGCTTTTCCTCCAAAATTTCCTCCAAAGTGCGCTGCTTTTCCTGATACATGGCCAGCAATTCGTAACGCAGGTGCGCGTTCGATGGATTTTGCCCGGTCTGCGCGCGCAGATCATCGATGGCGCTATCGAGCACGAGCAGCTTTTCTCGGTAGTTGCCCATCAGTGGGGTCGCGGGATTATCGATCTGGGGCTTTGCGTCGGCGGCGAGCCTATCGATCGCTTGCACGTAAGCGGATTCCGCGTGTTCCACTTCGGTGAGCGCCTTGCTCTTCAGCAAGCTGCCCTCCTGTATCGGTGGTTTGTTGGGCCGCAGGAGCCATCCGGCGGAAATCATTAGCACGGCTACGAAGGCTGTCGCTGCCGCGGTTTGCCAGGAAAACGAAAAAGGCGCGAAAAGCGAGCGCCAGCTCCAGCGCTTGCGTCCCTTTTGGATTGAAGCTGCTTGTTCAGTGAGGGAATGGCGGATCCGCGGCCAAAGCGCCGGGCTCTCCGTGTACTCGCGCAGTTCAGCCGCCGCCACGCTGAGGGATTTCCAGGAGCGAAGTTCTTCCGCGCAGGATACGCAGTTTGCCGCATGACCTTCGAGCGCAGCCCATTCGGCCGCCGTGCCGTCTTCGAAAATCCGATCTCGCTCTTTACACGTTAAATTCATAGGAATCACCTTGCTCCGGCGGCATAACTGCCACGAGGAGGCTCCAGCATCTGTCGAAGATTTTTCTTCGCCTGGAAAAGCGTATTTTTCGAAGCGGCTTCGCTGATTTCCAGCATCGAAGAAATTTCCGCATGGCGGAAACCTTCGACTTCGTAAAGCAAGAAAACATCGCGCTGATGGCGGGTCAGCTTGGCGAGGGCGCGTTCAAGCGCCAGCCGCAGCGAGGGATGAGCGACAGACGCACGTGGCTCCGGGCGCGGCGCGGCATCATCGCGTTGTTGCTCGTCGTCCGCGGCGACTTCTTTCTTCCGCAGCCGGCCGCGTCGCGCGTCGTGGCAGGTGTTCACCAGGATGCGGAAGGTCCAGGTCACAAAACTCGATTGGCCCCGAAAACTGGCGATGCCGCGCTGAACCTTCAGGAAAGTCTCTTGCACAGCGTCTTCCGCGTCCGTGGCGCTGCCAAGGATGTTACGGGCAAGATTCTTCATGCGCGCCCCATGGAGTGCATACAATCGCTCGTACGCGCGCAGGTCTCCCGACCGGCAGGCCGCCGCCAGCGCTGTATCCTCCGCCCGCCCCGCCTCCGCCGGGTCAGGAGCGGCGACTTGTCCACGGAAAGGTTCCACCCGCCTCTCCCGTTGCGCTACGGCAGGAATTCTAGTCTCCCAGGCCAGCGCAAGTCCCATAATTCCCATGCGATACTCCTGGGGTAAAGACGCCGGAGAAGGGTAAAACGTCAGGGTTGCAAGTGGCTGAAGGTTCAGCAGGTTAGGGATGCGATTATGGTAGCCAGGCGTTCCCGCTTAAGGGAACCAACACCCTTCTGACTTTCTTGATGAGTATCGGTCCGGAGTGTATCAAGGCACGCGGCCGGCTAAGACAGTGCCGGGAGCGGTGAGTGCTAAGAAAATCTTCCTGTGCAGAAAACTGTCTTCGTGCCCAATGAGCAGGCGATTCGGCATATCGAAGTCATCTCCGACAAAGAGACGCAGATTGTGCGCGTTCAGTGAGACATCAAATACAAGATCGGTGACATACGACTCGCCCGGCCGGAGAGGCTGTGACAACGGGACCGTGCCGCCGCGCAGCCTGGCGAGCGCCGCTTGCCCGTGCGCAGATTGAGAAAATCGCTGCGCTGCGTCATCGACAAGAACAACACGCCGTGGACTGGGTGCCAGCGGACTATCACCGCGATGCTCCGAGATCGTGCTCGGATCGAACCAGGTCCTTAGTCGAATAATCACGAAGCGCCCGGCGGGCAGAGTTTGATGTGATTCATCGCCGAGCGCCTTGGCTTCTTCGAAATTCACCACGGAATAGGCGATGTGGCAGTCGATTTCGCAGAAATATTTGTTTTCTCCCGGCGCAAGGGTCTTCTCGTGGCTGGTCAGCGAGACGCCGGCAAGAACCAGCACGTAGCCGGACGCAAGCACAAGCGCAAGAATAGCTGCGGAGAGGCCGATCCACTTTCTTTTCGTCAGGAAGGCCACGAGGATAACCAGCGCCATGGACGCAAGGAAGACAACGGTTCCCAGGAAAGCCATAACAACCAAAGGCGCATGTTCGGGCATGAATTCCATCTGAGTTTTCTCCCTTCTCGTATTTCGTTCTGAAAGACTTTAGCCAGCGATCGCATCCGGTAAGGCGCCGCGCGTGCGTTCGCGATGTCCAAATTCCTGCACCGCGGATTCCAGGTCAGCCGCGGTGAAGTCCGGCCAGCGCTTTGCCAGAAAAACAAATTCCGCGAAGGCGCACTCCCACAAAAGAAAATCAGAGAGCCTCTGCTCTCCGCCGGTGCGGATCAGCAGATCGACATCGGTCGAGCCGCCGCGCAGCACTTCCGACAACACATCGCCGAAGGAATCGGACGAGAGCTTCGTCACTTTGTAGAAGCGGCAAGCGGCGTGAAAAATCGCTTCGCGCGCGGAATAATCGATCGCCAAGCGCAGGTGCAAACGTGTGCCATTTGCGGTGGCTGCTTCGGAATCAGCGACGGCGTCGCGCAGCGTCGCGGGCATACGGTCGCGGCGCCCGATGATGCTCAGGCGCACGCCTTCCGCGATGCAGTTGGATGTCTCGGTCAGAAGATATTCGTGCAACAGGCGCAGTATCCCGGCGACCTCCGCCGGAGGGCGCTTCCAATTCGCGGAAGAGAGCGCAAAAAGCGTGAGTGTGTGGATGCCCAGGCTGGGAGCGGCGGCAATGATGCGCCTCGCGGTTTGCGCGCCGGCACGATGTCCGGCGGAACGCGGCAGGCCGCGCGAGGTGGCCCAGCGGCCATTGCCATCGGAGATGATGGCCACGTGCAGGAAACGTCTCGGGGGCAGCTCCTGGGGAACCGCCGTGGGTTGCTGCAGAACGATGGGTGCCATGTGCATGTTCTTTCTCCGCCGCTGCTGGATTTTAAACGATACAAACTACTCTGTATTGCAAAGTGCGCGGGCAAAAATTTTTGGAGCCTTAGCCCTCGCGCGTCGCGCGGATCAGCGCTTCCATATGGTTCAAATAGCGCTCCAGCGCCTTTCGCCCTGCTGCCGCGAGCCGGTACTCCGTTTTGGGCAGCCGCCCCTCAAACGACTTCGTGCACACGATGTAATCGGCTTCTTCCAGCCGGCGGGCGTGCACGCTCAAGTTGCCGTCCGTGGTCTTCAGCATGGCCTTCAGTTCGTTGAAGGTCAGCGAGCGATTGACCGCCAGAGCGCTGACAATGCCCAATCGCACGCGCTCATGAATCAGACGGTCCAGATCGGCGGGAACAGGTTCCCGTGGCTGCGCATGCGCGGCAGGCAGTGCGGCTTCTCGCTCGCGTGACCGCTGGTACCGCTCGTCCCGCGCTGTCGATGACTTAGCCATACGAATCCCCGTCTGCCGCTATCCTCCGTGATGCCGCGCGATCCACAACCCGAAGCCAATTTGCAACACGCCAAAACCCGCGGCCATGAACGCATCTCCCCAATTAGACGGCGCGAAAAGGGCGATTGCTCCCAGACCCATGAGCGCCAACCCCATCACCGGAACAACACGCACCGAGAACGCTCCTCCCGTGACGATGGCCGTGCCGTAAAGGAGCAGCCACACGCCAGGAATCGCGGCTTGCACGCCGGCTTGAAACAGCGCGAAGGTCAGCAGGCCGCCGACGATGATCGGCGGAGTAAAGCTGAGGAGAAATTTGCGGCCCGGCCCGGAAAAAAGCCTGGCGCTGGCGCGATGTGCCTTGGTCGCCGCCGAGGAGGCGGCAATGGCCACGGCCACGAATGCCTCGACCAGCCAAACCGTGAGCCAGGCGCGCGGCGACGTTTGGCGCGACGCTGCCCAAGCTGCGCCGATGGCGGTCAATCCCATGGCTACCCCACCCCAGCCGGGGACGGCGGTAAATTCAGCGGCACGCTCCATGGTTTCGCGGATGTAACGCAAGTGGTCTGCGGCGCGGGCATCGATGGGGATAGCCTCGCGTTGGTGGGAGCGGAGAGGGCTCATGAGGGCCATGTTTGAAGCTTAGCTGGGCCGGCCCCGCATGTCAAGTACTTTGTGATGCAAAGCCAAACGCTTTCATTCACGACACGCTGGCCATCGAGGACTCTGAACGCCCATACCGCCCGGTCAGTGCATTCCAGCGAATGATGAAAACGTCCAGAAACATTTGGATACTGTCGCGCCACATGCTCACTTTAGTGGCCGGCGAATGCGCCCAGCGTACCGGAATTTCCACCGCGCTCAGGCCGTGATGCCGCGCCAGGTACAGAAGCTCCGGATCAAAGCCGAAGCGTTCGATGCGCTGCTGCTGGAAGATCACGCGGCAGCGCTCCCGCCGGAAGGCTTTGAAGCCGCACTGTGTATCTACAAACGGCAAGCGGAGTATGGCGCGCACAATAAAATTGAAAATGATGCCGGCAGACTCCCGGAAAACGGACTGACGCACGGAAATCAGGCTGCGGTTTAGCGCCCGCGAGCCGATAGCCACATCGTGATCCGCGAGTGCCGCAAGGAGTTTGTCCGTCTCGTCGATCGGCGCGGACAAGTCCGCGTCGGTAAACAGCACCACGCGTCCGCGCGCCTCCAGCATCCCATGCCGAACGCTGTAGCCCTTTCCGCGGTTTTTCTTGTTGGCCACTACGCGCAGGCGCTGAATTTCGCCGCGGAAGGAGTTGGCCACATCCGCGGTTCGGTCGGTCGAGCCATCGTCGATAACGATGACCTCTGTCTCTCGCTTGCTGGCGCGGATATATGCCGATATCTCCGCGAGCGTCACCGGCAAGCGCAGCTCCTCATTGAAAGATGGAATCACGATGGAGAGCTCAGGCGGAACGGAGCTCATCGCTGCGGGGTTTCCTTCCAGCCGTGCGCTCCGAGAAGTGGAACGAAGCGGCAAGGCTCAAGCATGGTGGTGCGAAAGCTATCATGGCTGCGCTCGATCAGCTGCAAATCCTGATTTTCCACATCGCCCACCGGCACAACCATTCTTCCGCCTTCGGCAAGCTGCGCCAGGAGCGGTGCCGGCACGGAAGGCGCCGCTGCAGCCACGAGAATGGCGTCGTACGGAGCGAACTCCGGCAAACCCAGCGTTCCGTCGCCGCAATGCACGTGAGCATTCTTGTAGCCGAGGCGCGTGAGACGCGCGGCAGCTTCAGTGGCCAGCGCCGCGCGAAACTCCACGGTGAAGACCTCGCGCGCCAGGCAGGCCAGCACGGCGGCCTGATAGCCAAGTCCCGTTCCAATTTCCAACACCCGTTCGTCCCCCTGTAGGCGAAGCGCGGCGGTCATGGCGGCTACGATGTAAGGCTGCGAAATCGTTTGGCCCTCCCCGATGGGGAGCGGGGCGTCCTCGTAAGCGCGGTCGCGAAATTCCGTGGGGACGAATTCATGGCGTGGCACGCGCTCAAGGCACTCTAAAACGCGGCTGTCTGTGATGTGACGCCTCCGGATTTGCATTTCCACCATTTCCTGGCGCGCTTGTGCAAAACCGTCGGGCGTGCTGTTCCCGAAAATGCCGCCAGCATCCATGAAATCATGCCGGCGCGGAGGCGGCCGCATGCTTCTCCCACGCGTGCGTGCGGAGAACCTCGGCTACTTGCTCGAGTGCGAAATCGCATTCCTCGAGCCGATTGTAGAAATGCGGCGAGAAGCGCACCCCTGCTTTCGGCCGGAAGTCCACCAGGATGTCCCGCGCCAGCAGTTCGCGGCAGACTTCGGAAGCGTGAGGGCAGTCGATGGAAACGGTGCCCGCGCGTTCCGCCGGACTCTCCGGAGTGTTGACGCGCCAGCCGCGCGCCTTGGCGCCCTCCAGCAAGCGCGCGGTCATGCGCACCGATTTAGCGCGTATCGCTTCGATGCCCACCGCATTGAGGATGTCCAGCCCGGGCTGGCACGCATACAGGGCCGGTACATGTGGCGTACCGTTCAGATAGCGGAACGAATCTTCGCGAGCATCGATTGCCCCGGCCTCGAAGTCAAACGGGCGGCGATGCGCGATCCATCCTGTGAGTGCGGGACGTAGCTTGGCGCGCAGGTCTTCGCGTACGTAGAGATAGCCGACCCCCGGTCCGCCGCACAGCCATTTCAGTACGCCGCCAACGGCGAAATCGGCACGCAATGCCCGAACATCAATCGGAATCGTGCCGGCCGCCTGGAAGACATCGAGGATTACGTGCGCGCCAACGCGATGCGCGCGCTCGATAATCGCCCGCGCGTCGACGATGCAGGCACTGCGGAAGAGAACCTGCGAGATGGGCACAAGTAAAGTGGTTTCGTCGATGGCTGCAAGGAACTTGTCGAGATCGATGCGCACCGGGTCGGAGCTGGCCACCAACTCCACCCGCGCGCCCAGGCGCCGCTGCTCGTGATAGAAATATTGAATGGACGGAAATTCGAGGTCCGTCATCACGATCTTGTTGCGCGCTCCGCGAAAATCAAAGCAGGAAGCGATAACCGCCTGAATCAACGTGACATTCTGATGCAGGGAAAGTTCCCCGGCCTTCGCGCCAATCAGCGGCGCGATTTTGTCGCCAACCGCGACGGCCATCTCCCACCAGCCCTCTTCCCAGGCGCGCACGCCGCGTTCCGCCCAGGAATCCGCGTAAGCCCGCGTCGAGTCGTAAACGCCGCGCGGCATCGCGCCCAACGAATTGCTGATCAGATAAGTGGAGCGGTCAAGAATCGGGAACTCGCCGCGCCATTTCAGCAGGTCATCCATCAATAATGGCTCCACCCTCTGCGTTGCGGGAGTGCGTCTTCCTCCACCCAAGGTAGCACAGCGTGACAAAAAGCAGCCAGGGCAGCCCCGCCGTCAGCGTGATGCGAAGACCCGGCACCCACCACGTGGAAACCAGCACCGCCCCGAGAGCCGCGGCGCCAAACAGCGAATTCCACGGACCTCTCGGCCCGAAGCGCCTAACTGACTGTCCAGAGCGAGCGATACGCCTGCGAAACATCAGGTGTGTAACGAAAATCATCAGCCACACAAATATCCCGCCGAAGAACGCCGCGCCCAGCATGTAGACGTACGCCGTACCGCTGTAGCGCCGCTCCAGAAACAGCGCCGCCACCATGCCGATACTGGAAGCGAGCAGCGCCGTTACCGGAGTGCCGCGTTTGCTCAGCCGTCCCAGCGCCGCAGGAGCGTAGCCGCCGCGCGACAGCGAGAACAACATCCGCGACGTGAGATAGAGATTGCAGTTCACGCTCGACAGCGCCGCCGTCAGCACCACAAAGTTCATTACCTCGGCGGCTGCGGGAATCCCCGCGGATTCGAACACTCGCACGAACGGACTTTCGCCGAGCTCCACCTGCGTCCAAGGCACGACGCCAACGACCACTGCAAGTCCGCCAATGTAGAAAATGCCGAGGCGCGCAAATGTCCAGCGCATCGCGCGCGGCAATGACGTTGCCGGATCTTTCGCTTCACCGGAGGTGACCGCGACGATTTCCAAGCCCAGATAGCTGAACACCGCCATCGCTATGCCGAGCCCGACGCCAGTCCAGCCGTTGGGAAGAAATCCGCCATGCGCCACGTAGTTCGTAGCGCCGATTCGCGGAAAGCCGACGCCCAGCAGCAACGCAGCCCCCAAAATCAGGAACAGAACGATCGTCACGACCTTCAGCATCGCAAACCAATATTCGAATGTCCCGAAATTCGAAACGCTGCTGGCGTTGACCCAAATCAGTGCCGCCGAAAATCCCGCAATCCAAATCCAGGAGGGCACTCCCGGGAACCAGTGCTTGCAATAAATCGACGCCGCCACCATTTCGCTGCCGATGGCGATCACTTGCCCGAGCCAATATGAATAACGCATGGCGAAGCCGGCCCACGGATGCACGTACATCTCGGCGTAAACGCCAAACGACCCGGCCACCGGATGCGCAATGGCCATTTCTCCCAGCGCCCACATGAGCGCCAGCGCGATTCCCGCGGCGGCGGTGTAGCTCAGAATCACGCCTGGACCCGCCAGCTTCACGGAAAGCGCGCTGCCGAGAAAAAGGCCGGTGCCGATGGCGCCCCCGACGGCAATCATGGAAAGCTGCCGCGGCGTCAGATTGCGGTGCAGCCCTGCTTCGCGTTCCAGGATGGCAGAGGCGTCAGCAACATTCGTCTCAGCGGGAGTTCCGGTATGTGCCATGGCGCGGCATCGTAGCAGACCGTTCGCCAGCCGCCAACGCGACGCGCGAGCGGGTCAACCTTCCCCCGCGCGCAGCCTGCACCAAAGTACAGCAAAGGACAGGCAGTTTGCGTCCCAGCAAACCTGTACCTCGACACGTTCCTTCGCACGCCGCTCTTCTTTACAATCACCACGCAGCAAAACCGCAAAGATTCTCGCCGCGGAGGCATTCATGAAGGCGGTCCTGGCATTGGTCATCATCTACGTGGCGATGTTTTTCCTCGCCATTCAAGGCGCATCGCAAAATTCCGCGCAACCGCAAGGTGGCACAGGCCAAACGGGGCATTCCATTGATCCCGCGAAAGAAGCGGACATTCGCTCCCTTATGGAACTCGTCGGTGCGCGCGACGCGATGCAGGATTTCGCCGCTCACGGCGCCGACCAGATTCGCGAAAACCTTCTCGCCTCCGTCCCCGCCAGCGACCGCGGCCAGCAATTTGTGAACGCCTTCATCGAAGGCTACAGAGCCAAATTCAATCCGGATAACGCTACCGCCCAGCTCGTTACCATTTACGATCAGCATTTCACGCAAGACGAAATCAAGGGACTTCTGCAATTTTACGGCTCGCCCCTCGGCCAAAAATTCGCCGCGGAGATGCCCAAGATCAACCTCGAAATGCAAGCCGCCAACCGCGCCTTCAGTATGCGAATCGCCAAGGACGTGCTGCAAGACCTCCGCAAGCAGTATCCCGGCGTGGCCGCCCGCGCGCGCCTAGCCAAACCTCGCCAAGGCCAAGTAGAACAAGCGCAACAGCAAGCGCCGACACAGCCGACACAACCCTAACGCGCTCTATCGCGTCTCATACGCGCGGAACTCACGCAGCTCATAAAGGGTTGCGTAATCGTTGCGATTAGGTCGGTCTTCTTGTTCCACGAGGCGTACGGGAGGCTGTAAATGCGACCATTGCTCGTCGGGTGTGCGCTTCTTTTAGGAGCGTTGGCGGTTTTGGCACATTCACCATCACTCTGGGTGAATGCACAGGAGAAACCGGCGGCAGCCCAGCCCTCATCGCGGCCACCTGCCAAGGTCAGTCCGCAAGCTTCGAGCGCGATTGATCCCCAGAAGGAAGCCCGCATTCGCGAGCTGATAGAGGTCACCGGCGCGAAGAATCTCGGACAGCAGCTTATCGAGGCCGGAATGGAGCAGTTCCGCGGCAGCGTACAGGACTCCCAGCCAAATAATCCGCGCGCCAAACAATTTGCGGATGCCTTCGTAGCCCGCTTCCAGAAACACTTTGACCCCGACTCCCTCACGGAGCACGTTATTCCCATCTACGATAAATACCTGACCACCGAGGATCTGAAAGGCTTGCTGGACTACTACCGCTCGCCCCTTGGACAGCGCATGTTAAAAGCTCTGCCGGAAGTAACGCGCGAGTCGCAGGCGGCGGGCTTCGCCCTGGGCCAGAAAGCCGCGCAGGAAACCATGGAAGAGTTGAAGGCGGACTTCCCGGAATTTACAGGCTCCAGCGAAGAAGACAAGCGCCCCGGTGAGCCAAATCAGAACTGAGGCCGGCCGGCTCTCACGGAAAACGCTTCTTGATTTTCAGGTCGATACCGAACGTCCCGTTGTAATCGCGCAACGCCACGATCGACACATTGCGGTTTACGTTGAATTCCACCTGGATCACCTGCTGTTGCGTGGAACCGACATTCGACACATACGTCACGGTAAGGTTTCGCGTCACCTGTTGCTGCACCGTCACACGCGCCGCCGCGTTTTGCGTAGCTCCCGTCGAGCCCACCGAGGTTAGGCCTGGATCGACTCGAAAATTCGTAATCCCAAACAGCTTCTCCAACCGTCCGCCCACCTGGCTCGACACCGCCTCCGAAAGTAGCGCCGAAGCCCCCGATGTTCCGCTCTGCGCTCCCGAGGCGCTGCGCAACGTGGATTCCTGGCTGGTCTGGCCCAGCGCCAGCAGCGTCACGATATCGTTGGCCGGCAGCGGGGGGTCCGAACGGTACGCCAGCGTCAACTTGCTCGCCGGCCCGTTGAAGTTCAGTGTGATTTCGTACTGCTGAATGGTGGTGCTCGCTTCCACGTTCACCACCGGATCGAGCCGGAAGGGATTGGCAAAATTAATGTCGCCCCTCGCCACGCGATAACGGTTGCCGTGGAACAGCAAATCTCCTGAAAGAACGTGGATGTGCCCCAGCAAAATGGGATGTTCCCACGTCCCGCGTACGCGAATGTTGGCTTCCGCGTCCAACTGCGCTCCCGGCCACTCCATCCGCGCATCCGGCGCGGAAACTGCTTCCACGTCAAACTGCAGGTTGCGTAAAAACGGCGAGCTAGTGGAAGGACCGCTGATTCCCTCCTTTGTGGAAACCAGCATGCCGGCAACCTCCAGTCCTTGTGTGAGTGTGACCCGCTGTATCGTCACGCGGCCGGAGAGCAGGCCTGCTTCCGTTGTGCCGGTCAGGCGCAGCGAGCCCGCGGTCAACCAGCTCATCCCTTCCGGGTAGCGGATGCGCGTGCTGTCGCTCCGCGCCGTGATGTCGTAACGCAACGGCCGCTCGGTGTACGTCACGCTGCCGGAAAGGTGCAGCGTGCCGCCGCCAGCTTCCGCGGTCATGTCGCTGAAGGAGAGCCGCGTATCGTCAAAGACGAAGTCGCCCTTGAAGTTGCTTAGCCCTGTGGGGAAATCGGCGACTCGCGCATTGGCGCTGTCGATATGAATCCGCCCGGTGATGCGCGGCCGCTCCAGCGTCCCTTCAAATGTCGCATTAATCTGCGCCGGGCCGCTGATCGTCAGCCCCGCCGAAATTCCCGCAAGTAAGCGCAAATCCAGCGCCCCGTTAAGGCGCAGCTTCACGTTGGCCCGTTCGGCAAAGCCTACATTTCCATCGATACGAATATCCGTGTCTGGCCCGCGAAACTCCGCCGGCTCGATCTGCAAACTGTCACGGGAAGAACGAAAGTGCACCGGGCCAACGTTCTCAAGCTGCACGTTCGCATAGTTGAACATCAGCCGCGAGAATTGTGCGTCCAACACGATGCTCTCTGGCCGCTTCAGTGAGCCGCTCAATCCGATTTCGCCGTCTGCTTTACCGTGTCCGTTGAATGCCTGCAAATGCAGGGCGCCTAACATGAGTGCGTCTAGCGCGATGTTCTTGACGGCAATCTTGCCCTCGATCTTGTATGGATCGGCGAGCGTCAGCGTATACCCGCCGGAGATTTCTCCGGTGTTCATGGCCGATCCCAGTTCCAGTCGCGCCGTCCGCCCATCGGAGGTCAGCGTCCCGTCGAAGCTGCCAATCACCGACTGCCCCACCCGCAAATCTACTACCCGTACAGTCCCCTCACCCTTCGGCGCCAGAGGCGGACCGCTCGCTTTCAGCCGGAAGGAAACCTGGCCGTCCAGCGGAAATCGCGCCGATTGCAATCTCTGAAAATTTGCCAGCGGAAGAGAAGCGCCAACCAGATCGACGGAAGCGCTAGCGTCCGCGAAGTTGTAACCCGCCGAGCCGGTAACGATTCCCGCCCCGTGCCCCGCTTCTCTTTCCGGCGGAAACAACCGCAGCTCCGCGTTTGCTATGCGAGCCTCATCGGGTGTCAGGCTAAGCTGGCCTCGCAGCCGGTTAAACGTGACGCCATACGCTTCTCCATTTGCCAGATCAAATAGGCCGTTGACGCTCGGTGCTTTCCGCGTCCCGCGCCCGTGGAATTGCCCCGACAGGTCCCCGCGCAATGGGTATGAGTAGTTCAACAGTTGCTGCAGCGCATCCACCGGCGTCGCTTCCAGGTTGACGTCGGCAGACCACGTGCTGTCAGGCAAAAAGCTCCATTCCTGCAGCTCGATTCCTAGGTCCATCGCCGCATCCATCGATCCCCGCCGCAAATGCGCCCGCGCAAGCGTCAATTCCTCCGGCGAGTACGAGACTTCGCCCTCCACCGAGTCAAACGCCAATCCGTCATAGCGCACGCCCTCGCCCCGCACTTGCCCCGCAAATGTTGGACCGCCGGAAGGTCCGCTGATCTTCCCCTCCCACCGCGCGCTTCCCGTGATGACTTTGATCGCATCCCTCGAATTCGGTCGTGTGCCTCGAATCGCGTTGATAAAATCGCGATAGCTCTCCAGCGCGCCGGTTTCAAACCGCACGTCCATCGCCGTATTCCGCGGCGCAAGTAATCCGCTGATCGTTCCGCGGCTGGCCGGCGTCTCGAACTCGCCGCTGTTGACCATCAGCGTCTCCGGGTCGTACCGATAACGAATCTCCCAATCGCCATCCACCGGGATGTGTCCGAAAGCGACGGTGTCCGGGGATACCCACTGCATCGTCCCGGTAATCTCAAAATGTTGAAACGGCCCGCTCCAAGTCTCCGTGGTGTCCGCGGATATCAGCGTGTCCCAGTGCAATTCGTCCACCGGAAAGCCCGGGTGTTCGATGGCTGGCAGCACTCCGGCCAGGTGCGCGTCCTGTACGTGCGTATCCGCGCGAAATTTCAGGCCGTCAAAGCGCATTGTGACCCGGCCTTTCACCGTCCCGCCAAATGCCAGCGCCAGGAAATCTGGCACTACCAGTCCGCTGTTGTCCATCTGAACGCTGCCCCGGCTGGACAATCCTGAAGCTCGAAAAATGGGATACGTCAGTGTGATGTCATGGCCCGAATAACTGCCGCTTCCGTGCAATTGCCCATCCGCGAATGTTCCTTCGCCATGAACGTCCACGAGCCCGGTCGGAGTTTCCGGCGAGCGCAAATTCTCTCGCAGATCCAGCAGGTTGACCCATCCGCGGTATCGAAAGCTCCATTTCGGCTGCAAATAGTCTTGCATCTCGACTTGGGCATCGACGTGCGACCTCCCGGCGCTCAAAATTCCCTGCTCCAGCGTAAAGCCGTCCCTCCGTAACGTGAACTTGGCCGACACGCTCACCGGCCACGGAAGGAAGCGTTTCGCGGTGAACTGAATCGATTGCCAATCGATTGTGCCTAAGTACATCGGTTCGTTTGCTGACCCGCTAGCGTCCAGTGCCAGGCGCAGGTTGTTGCCTTCCACCGCCAGCGGCGTTCTCACGTCGTTGTATAGGATCCAGCCATTCTGCAGTTGCAACCGCCGGATGCGAAGATCAAACAGTGTTTCTCGCGTTGGCTTCCTGCTGGACGCGTTCTGCGGCACGGGAACGTTGCTCGAACCATCTTTCTCGACGCGAATGTGAACCTGTGGCCTCTGCACCAGCAAATCGTTCAACGAAACCTTGCGGCCCCAAAAAGAGTCGATGCGCAACCCCGCCTGTACTTCGTCGGCGGCAAAGAGAGGCTCCGTTCCTGCGGGTTCCCGCCCATGAATCACCAGGCCCTTCATCGTGATTTCGAGCGAAAGCCAGCGAATGGAAATGGATTTCAGCGCAACCTGGCCGCCCGTAACTCTTTCCAGAGTGTGAACAACGTAGCGCTGAATCAGCGGATTGCCAGCGCCGCTGCCGAAAAAAATCGCCACGCCCGTTAGTATCAGAAGAATCAGAAAGACTTTCGCCGCCAGCACCCATGCAACATGCCGCAGCCATCTCCATTTTCGCCGGCGCGTCTCGCTGGTCATTTTCCGCTGTCCTTCAGGAACTTCTCCACGTGCAAACGCGCCCTGCTTTCTTTTAGCCAGACTTCCGCCTGCTCGTTGATTCCTCGCTGCACCAGCGCCTCTTGAATGTATTCGCGCGACGCATCCAGCGGCGGCGGAGCCTGGTTACGCGCCTTTGCCCGCGGCACCACGGCCTGCTGGTAAAAATCCTCCACTTGTTTCGCGTCCACCTGCACCGCCGGACGAAACCGGGAATCCAGATAATTGCTCAGATACAATTGCTCCGCGACCGCTTGTTGGATCTCTTTATCGCTCAACCCCGATTGCTTTTTTCGTGCCTGGTATTCCTCCAGCGTAGCGAACGATGCTTGCAGATGTTCTACGCCGCGGGCGATCTCCACATCCGTAGGGTGCGGGAAGCGCGCCGTGTCCGCCTCGTTCCTCACGATCCACTGGTCGATGAGGCGGTCCAGAATCGCGGTGTCGGTTTCCGCTTTCCCATCCACCAGCATCTGGTACCTGCTGAGTGTGCGCACTTCGCTCAGCAGGATGATGTCGCTCTCCACGCGTGCTGCGATTTGATCCAGCAGCTCCTGGCTTTGCGCGCACGTCGCCGCCAGCGCGAGCAGCGCTCCGGCCGGCGCGTAACTCCAGTAGCGGGGCATCAGAACGTTGATCCCAGATTAAAGAAAATCTGAAAGCCCGGCAGCCGCGTTGCCTGGAAACCAAACAGTCCTTTTTGACAGTCAACCAACGCGGCTCCGCTGGGGCAGATCGGCGTAACAAACTGCGGCCGATTCATCTGGTAGCCGAGGTCGATGCGAATTGGCCCCACAGGCGTGGCGTACCGGAATCCCAGCCCCACCGTATGCGCGAAGTAATTCAGCTCATTCGTGCAATTGAATTCGCACTGTGTGGAGTTGGGAAAGAACACCGGCTTCGGCGGGTACGGCCGCAAAGTCACCCGGCTAAGCCGGCTATACACATTTCCGCCGTCATAAAACAGCGCGCCGCTCAGGGCTGAGCCGATGAAAGGGAGGCGCATCGGAAATCGAAACTCCTGGTTGAGAACAAGCAGCGCCTGCCCGCCGACTGGGAATCCGGTAACTGAATCGCGCGGGCCGGCCTGGTTCAATGCAAATCCGCGCAGCGATGTGCCGCCGCCAGCAAAGAATCTCTCCGGCAGCGGAATCACCGTTGGCAATGGCGCCGTCGTCTGCGCAGGAAAAGTCAGTGAAACCGTGTCGCCATACGGTCGCAATATCCCGATGCGAATCGAGCGCGCGACACTGAATCTGCGCTTGATTGGGTAATAGGTCGAATTCTGAAAGAAAAAACGCATGAAGCTCGCGCTTGAGCCAATCCTCGTATCCGCAATGCTGAAGTCCGCGCTGTTGAAATTCCCCTTCGTTGCATCCGCCGGATTGTCCCGCGCATCCCGCACCCAACCTGCTCCGAACTGCGACACCAGCGTCGGCGCGTTGAACAGCGGAATCTCCACTGCCGGAATAGTCGCGTTTAAGTTGGAAACCAGCACCTTGCGGAAAGCGTAGTGGTACAGCAGCGAGGTTCGCGGCGTCACCCGATCGTTCATCTCCACCGCGCCCTCGTACCGCGTCTGTGTGAACGTATTGATGTCCTGCGTTCTCTCCGTGTACGCCGTGACCTGCAGATTCAGGTGCGGGTCGCTGAACGTGTTCGGGTGGTTGTACCCCAGCAGCGCCCGGTCCTCGATCGTGCTTCCCCGCAGCTTCAACGAAAGCGAATCGCCTCGCCCCGTCACATTCAGCTTGCTGATCTCCAGAATCCCCCGCACCGCCGCCTGCACCTCGCTGCCTGCCGGATTCGTCGTGCTCGCCAGCCGCTGCACCTCAAAGCCCCCTCCATACGCCAGCGTGTAGCGCTTCGCTTCTTCCACCAGCACTACGATGTCTTTGTTCGTGTCCGTCCCGTTCGGATTTTGCGGTTGGATCGTCACCCGGTTGAACACTCCCAGGTTGTACAGCCGCCGCTGCGACTCCACCACCTCTCCTTGCCGCAACGGCGCGTCGGACTTCACCCGGATCTCCCGTCGAATCACGTTCGCCCGCGTGTGCTCGTAGCCCGTCAGCAAAATCCTTCGCACTCGCGTCTGCGGCCCTTCCTCGATGCGATATACCACTCGCATGAAATCACCCTGAAGCGCCTCGCTGTCCTTTGTTTTGTCCGCCTGATTAGTTTTGCCGGCCTTCCGCGCATTGTTCGCTACCACTCCTTCATTGCCGGCCTCTGCGCCGCTCTTGTTCGCTTCCCCGTTTACCCTCTCCGCCGTCGCGGTGAACCTCGCCTCCGGAAACCCATCGTTGAAGTACATCGCCAGAATGTTGTCTCGGTCCGTGGCTACGTTGAATTCCGAGTAAGGCTGGCCCGGAGTCGATGCCACCACGCCCAGCAAGTCGTCTTCCTTGAACGCGTGAATTCCCTCGATGTTCAGTGACGCCACACGCGTCTGGTTGCCCTCCTGAATCACAAAGCGAACCACCAGGTCGCCTTCCTTACCCTTGTAGTTGTCCAGCGCCTGCCCATCCACCGTCGCTTCCAGGAACCCGTTTGCCAAATACAAATTCCGCATCGAGTCCCGGTCAGATTCCAGCAGCCTCCGGCTGAACCGTCCCCGCGTCGCGTATGCCTTCGGGTAAATCGTCAGGCGGCTGCGCAGCAACTCGGTATCGAAATAGTGATTCCCTATGATCTCGATCCCCAGCAGCCTGTGCCGGTCGCCGCGCTCCACGCGATATGTGATCACCTCTTCGCTTCCCTTGCGCCCGTTCTTCAGCGTCACCTCGTTCGTGCTCGTCGCGTACTCCACCTCCGCGTCGAAATATCCGTCGCGCTCCAGCCGTTCGCGAATGTTGCGCTTGCCTTCTTCCAGCAAGTCCGCGTCGACCGCCCCCTCTTGATACACCGGCACCAGCTTCTTCAGCTCCCCGCCGGAAAATTTCGCCCCCGTCACCGCAATCCGCACCCGCGGCCCTTCCGTGATCTCCAGCTCCAGCGGAATCGCGTTGCTCTTGGCGTCGTAAGTGCCTCGCCGTATCATCGCCCGCGCGTTCAGGTGCCCTGTTTTCACCAGAAACTTGCGCACGCGCGAAGTCCCGCGCTGCACGTGTGCCGCGGTGAGACCCCGCCCCGCTCTTAGCTTCGACCGCGACAGAATCTCCGCGTCTCGGTACTCCGTCCCGTTCTTGAGCTGAATCTCCTTGATGCGCGCGCGCACTCCCGGCTCTATGTTGATGACCACGTCCATCTGGTGATTCTCCGGATGCGGCACGGTCTGCGCCGAAACCTGTGTCTCATAGAATCCCTCTTCCCGCAGCAGGTCCCGCAACCGCTCCAATCCCTCGTTCACCGCATCCGCTTGGAACGGCTCCCCCAGCGCAAGTTGCACCGCCGCAATCGCCGAAGCCTCCGTGGGCGGAGACACCAAGCCGTGAATGATCACCTGATTGAAAAACAGTTGCTCCCGCACCACGAAGTCGACGCGCACCCCGCCGTCCACCGGCGTCGACATCGCTCGCAAATCCGCGTAATCCCCCGTACGGTAGAGTGTCCGAATGCTTTCCGCCACCTGCTCCCGGTCCAGCGGCTTTCCAATCGAAACGGGAAGTCCTCTAGGCGCTTCCGAAAGCACGCGTCCGTCTTCCGTCACAATCCGCACCGCAACGACGTCTTCGGCGGTGTTGGCGGGGTTCTGCGACGTCGCGGTGCTCACCGGTCCCGCAGGCGTTTCTGGCTGCGCCCGCGCGTGCACCGGCGCAACTCCCATAAGGAGCGCGGCCGCGGCAATCTTGCGCAACCCTTGCTCACAATGCGCTTTCATGCTTCCACTGGCTCAGACGAAGCGTAGCATAGCGGCGTTGCCTGTCCCGCGAACTTTGGCGCTATCATAAGTAGCGGAACGCTAACCGTAGCGCAGTCTTTAGCTTGCGCCTTTTCGTCGGCTTGAACCGCTCCACAAAGGCCACCACAAAGTGAACCCTTCTCTTAACGAAAAATACTCGCGCCAAATGCTCTTCGCCGCGATTGGCGAGGAGGGCCAGCACCGCCTGCTCGCCTCCAGCGCCGTCATCGTCGGATGCGGCGCGATCGGTGGCGCCGCCGCTAATCTCCTGGTCCGCGCTGGCGTCGGAAAACTGCGCATTGTCGACCGCGATTTTGTCGAGCCCTCGAATCTTCAGCGTCAAACCCTCTTTGACGAAGCCGATGCCCTCGCCGCGCTCCCCAAAGCCATTGCCGCCGAGCGCAAGCTCCGCTCCTTCAATTCCGGTGTATTCGTGGAAGGCATCGTCGCCGACCTCAGCCCGCGCAACGCCTCTGATCTGCTCGCTCCCTTCGACCTCATTCTCGATGGCACCGACAACTTCGAGACGCGTTTTCTGATCAACGATTTTGCCGTCCAAAATGATCAGCCCTGGATTTACGCCGCCGCCGTGGCCAGCTACGGCCTCACTATGACCATCCGCCCCGGCATGTCGCCTTGCCTCGCCTGTCTAATGGAAACGCAGCAGCTCGGCCTCGAGGAAACCTGCGACACCATCGGCGTCCTCGGCCCCATCGTCCATCTAATCGCTTCGCTGGAAGCCGCCGAAGCCATGAAACTTTTGGCCGGCCGCACCGATGCTCTGCATGGCCGCCTCATCTCCTGCGACGTCTGGACCGGCCACTTCCAATCCCTCCGCGTCGCGCGCAACCCGGACTGCCGCGCCTGCGCCCGCCGTGAATTCACCTACCTCCACGGCGAAGCCCAGCCCCACATCACTATGTGCGGCCGCGATTCCGTCCAGATTCACGAGCGCAGCCGCACTCTCGATTTGGCCACGCTCAAAAGCCGCCTCGCTCCCACCGTCTCCGACGTCCGCTACAACGAATTCTTGCTCCGCTTCCGCATCCCGCCCTACGAAATGACCGTCTTCTCAGACGGTCGCGCCATCCTCAAAGGCACAAAAGATCCCGCCGTCGCTCGTTCCCTCTACGCCCGCTACATCGGCGCCTAAATTTTTTGGACTGCGGCGGTCTTGCCGCCGCTTTTACGGCTGATGACATGCTGGCCCGCCCGCACGATTCGCAAACCACGTCGCCCACTAAACCCACGCGCTGTCATCCTGAGGGCCGGCGCCTTTTGCCGGTCCGAAGGATCTCAACGTAATGTCCTTGCAAGTATTCGCGCTTACCGCAGACCGCGGCGAGGCTATCGCGGAACCGTATGCCGCCCGTAAGACGACCGCATCGAAGCCCGGTCCAGATTCTCTCGAAGATTCATCAACGTAAGAAACGTGCTCAAAATCCGCGCCTTCAAATCATCGGTTAGGTGCAGCCCGCTGGTCGCCACGCGCGCCAGCTTCTCCCCGTTTTCCGTGATAAAGCGCATGATCTCGCGCTGCCGCTCGTGCCCCGTAGTGCCCAGCGCCGTCTCCCGGCGCATCTCCGCGCACCCGCTCTCCAGCGACAACGTGAAGTGCAGCACGCACAGTTGCGCCTCGGCAAGCGCCGGTGGCGAGTCGTTCTTGCATCCCGGGGTTTGGCAGCGTGTTCCCATGAGTCGTGAAGGCTCTTTGATAAGTAACATTACTGGCCGCGAGAATCCACTACGCACCTCGCGAATGGTGCGAATCCTGCATTAGCTGTACTTTCGTTCCGTTCGTGCCCGTTCGGACAGTCCGTCTCCGGAAAATCCCAAATTGGCATTGACATCCGTGGGCTCCGCACGTATAAATATACAGGTGAGTGCATATTTTCACCGAACCATGAATACCAGCAAAACATTTCGCCACGGGCAGATCCTGCGCCTCATCTCCGACGCTTCCATCTCCAATCAGGAAGATCTGCGCCGCCGCCTCGCCGCGCAAAAACTGCGCGTTACGCAAGCTACGCTTTCCCGCGATCTCCAGGAGCTTCGCTTGGTCAAAACCCAGGAAGGCTACCGCACCGCCGCCACGCTGCCGGAAGAATCCAACGGCCTGCCTTCCCTGGCTCGCGCGCTCGGCGAGTTCCTTCAGGACATTCGCCCCGCGGTGAATCTGCTCGTCTTGAAGACCCCTCCCGGGGGCGCGCAGCCCCTCGCCGCTGCCGTGGACGCCGCCAAATTCCCGGAAACCGCCGGCACCATCGCCGGTGATGACACCGTTTTAATCATCACTCCTGACAAAAAATCCCGCGAATCCTTGCAGAAAAAAATCGAATCGCTGGTGAGCCGGCGCGCTTGAAATGAGAAAGCCCGAACAAATTGCCGTCGTCGGTGTCACCGGCTACACCGGTTTCGAGCTCGCGCGCATTCTTGTGCGCCATCCCGCCGTCAAGTCGCCCGTCTTTTACGTTCGCGAAACGCAAGGCAAAAAGTGCCTCGCCGAGCTTTTCCCCCAACTCCGCGGCGTGGGTGAAGCGTCTCTGCGCTCCCTTTCCGTCTCCGAGATTACCTCCAGCAATGCGGGCATCGCTTTCCTCGCCACGCCCCACGAAGTTTCCGCGGAAATCGCCCCCGCGCTGCTGCAAGCTGGCCTCCGCGTCGTCGATCTCAGCGGCGCCTTCCGTTTTCGCTCCGCGGATACCTTTGCGTCCTGGTACAAGCTCCCCACTCCCCACGCAAGCTGGCTCAGCGAAGCGGTCTACGGTCTTCCCGAGCTGTACGCTGCTGAAATCGCCTCCGCGCGCCTTATTGCCAATCCCGGCTGCTACGCCACCAGCGTGATTCTCGCCCTGCGCCCTCTCGCCGAAGCCGGCCTCATCGCCGAGGGCAGCAGCGTCGTCTGCGACTGCAAGTCCGGTGCCAGCGGCGCAGGCAAAGATCCCCGTCGCGACCTCCACTTCGTCGAGGTCGACGAAAATTTCAAGGCCTACAACTTGTTCTCTCATCGCCACACTCCCGAAATTCTTGAGCACACTGGTCTGCCCGAAGATCGTCTCGTGTTTTCCACTCATCTGCTCCCGCTGGCTCGCGGAATTCTTTCCACCATTTACGTGACGCTCGGCGCGGCGTATTCCGCCGAAGCCATCGAAACCATCTTCCGAAAGTTCTACGCTGGCCGTTCCCTGGTGCGCATCTGGCCCGCTGGCTCGCTGCCCGAGCTGCAGCACGTCGCGCACACCAATTTCTGCGATATCGGATTCTCCCTGGACAACTCCGGCAAACGCCTCATCGTCGTCTCCTGCCTCGACAATCTCGGCAAGGGCGCGGCGGGCCAGGCAGTTCAAAATTTCAATCTCATGTCAGGCATCGAGGAGCAGACCGCACTCCAATGAAGACCGTGATCAAACTGGCTGGAGCTTTACTCGAAGACGACGCCGTCGTGCGCGCCCTCGCCCGGCAAATCGCCGCGCTCGCCCAGCAGGGCCACGAAATTCTCGTCGTCCACGGCGGCGGCCGCCTTTTCACCGCCACGCTCAAACGCATGGGCATCGAGAGCAACTTCGTGGCCGGCCTGCGCGTCACCAACCGCGAAACCCGCGATGTTGCCGTGATGGTTTTTGCCGGCCTTTTGAACAAACGCCTCGCCTCCGCCATCTCCGCCGAGGGCTCGCCGGCCATCGGCATTTCCGCCGCCGATGCCTCCTGCTTCCGCGCCGAGCCTATGGTTCACAACGAAGTCGAAGGCAGCCTCGGCTTCGTCGGCTATCTCACCGGCCTGAATAACTCCTTCCTCGAGTCGCTCTGGCGCGAAGGCCTCATTCCCGTCGCTCCTTGCCTTGGTCTCGGGCCGGACAACGAGCTGTACAACATCAATGCCGATCACATGGCCGCCGCCTGCGCCGAATACCTTCGTGCGGACCGCCTGATCTATCTCACCGACGTCGCTGGTGTTCTCGACGGCGACAAAGTTCTCTCCGCCGTGACTTGGGAAGAGATTGAGCGCCTGGTGCAATCCCACGTCATTTCCGGCGGCATGGTGCTCAAGCTCGAAGCTGCCAAGCGCGCCCTGGAAGGCGGCGTCCGCGAAGTGCACGTCGTCGGCGGCGGTTCGCCGGATTCCCTGCTGCGCGTCTCGCAAGCGGTCGATGCCGCATCGAATGATCCCGCGAGCGCAATTCCCGGAACACGCGTTTTGCGGGAACCCCTGCTCGCCGCACAAGCAGCGCTCTCGGCGGCATGATGCGCGCGCTAAACCAAAAGAAAGCAATCGCCCGGGCCGTGCAAACGTCAAAGCACTCGCGCCTTCCCAAGCCCAAACTCGACACGCGCCTCAGCGACGCGGACCAGTTTCTCCTGCCCACCTATAAACGCCAGCCCTTCGTCCTAACGCATGGCCACGGCGCTTATGTGTATGACTCCGCTGGCAGGAAATACCTCGATTTTCTTGGCGGCATCGCCGTCAACGCCCTCGGCCACGCCCACCCGCGCATTGTCAAAGTCATTCGCCGCCAAGCCGCGCGCGCCATCCATCTCTCCAACCTCTACCACAATGCTTATCAGGGCCCGCTCGCCCGCAAGCTCGCCGAAATCTCCGGCATGGATCGCGTCTTCTTCTCCAACAGCGGCACCGAAGCAGCCGACGGCGCGTTAAAACTCGCCCGCCTCTGCGCCCGCACCATCTCTGATGCCCCCGACAAGCCCGCGGCTAAGCACCGCATTCTGGCCATGCAGAACTCCTTTCACGGCCGCACTTTTGGCGCCATCAGCGTAACCTCCACCGAAAAATACCGCCTGCCCTTTGCGCCTCTCGTGCCCGGCGTTGAATTTGTTGGTTTCAACGACGTCGCGGATCTCGAATCCAAATTCGACGACACCGTTTGCGCCATAATCCTCGAAACCATTCAGGGCGAGGGCGGCATCCACGCCGTTACCGAAGCCTTCTGGAATCGCGCTCGCTCCCTCGCCTCGCAGCACGGCGCTCTGCTTATCGCCGACGAAATTCAATGCGGTCTCGGCCGCACCGGGCGCTATTTCGCTTACCAGAAATTCTCCTCCAAGCCCGACATCGTGCTCGTTGCCAAGCCGCTCGCTGCGGGTCTGCCTCTCGGTGCAATCCTGGCCTCCGAAGCCGTAGCCTCGCGCGTCTCGCCAGGCCTGCACGGCACGACATTCGGCGGCGGCCCGCTGATTTGCGCCACCGCCCTCGAATTTCTCAGCATCATCGAAAGCGAAAAGCTGCTCGCCAACATCCGCGCCCGCGGCGCCGAGCTCCGCGAAGGCCTCGCCAAGCTCGCCGCCAAATTGGATTTCATCCGCGAAGTCCGCGGCGAAGGCTTGATCCTCGGCGTCGAACTCTCCATCGATGGCAATCCATTCGTTGCTGAAGCTCTGCGTCAGGGTTTGCTCATCAATTGCACTCACGACTTTACTTTGCGCCTGCTGCCGCCTTTCATTATCACCCGCGCGCAAGTTCGCGAATTTCTCCGTTTGTTTGAGCTCGTTCTCGCAAAAACTCCAAAATCCATTTCTGCTCCTGCGCAAGCCGCCGCAAATCCGCGGCGTCTCGCGCAATCCGCAGCGAGGTAAAACATGACCACTACCACTCTCGTGGCGCCTATTTCCTTATCGAACGATCTCCTCACCGGAGGCGAATGGAGTCCCACGCATACGCGCGAACTTCTCCATCTCTCTGCCGATATAAAAGCTCGCCCCGTCCGCTACGCCTCCACCCTGCATGGCAAGTTCATCGCCCTGATTTTCGAGAAGCCCTCGCTCCGCACGCGTGTCACCTTTGAAGTCGGTATCCAAAGCATGGGCGGCTCCGTGATTTTCCTTGACCACACGCAGGCTTCCGCTTCTCTCGGCGCGCGCGAGTCCATCGCCGATGTTGCGCGCAATCTCGATCGCTGGGTGCAAGGCATTGTCGCGCGCGTCTATCACCAGCGCGTTCTCGAGGAAATGGCCGCCAACGCCGACATCCCTGTGATCAACGCGCTCTCCGACAAATTTCATCCCTGCCAGGCGCTTGCGGATTTCTTCACGCTGGAGGAAAAATTCGGCGCACTGCGCGGCTTCAAGCTCGCTTACGTCGGCGACGGCGGTGCGCCGGCCCACGGCTATCGCATGGACATGATCCATCTGCCCAAGGGTGTCGCCGTGCGGCCCTACGTGCGCGACGTCGAGGACGTGTACTTCGTGCTCGACGGCGCGGTCACCGTCGGCTGGGAGCATCACGGCGAGACCGTCGAACGGCGGCTGGGCGCGCGCGACCTCATCTTCAATCCGGCTGGCCGTCCGCACTACTTCCGCAACGATGGTGTGGCCGACGCCGAGTTCACCATGGTGGTGGGCTCGTCTCGGCCCGAGACGATCACGTTCGAAGCCGCGTGAGGATGCAGACGCTCGACGTCGGCGGGGCGACGTTCAGCTATCTCGACCAGGGCCGCGGCGCGGCCGTGCTGCTGCTGCACGGCATCGGCTCGGCGGCGCGCTCGTTCGATCGCCAGATCGGCGCGCTCTCGCCGCACTATCGCGTGGTGGCGTGGGATGCGCCGGGCTACGGCGGCTCCACGACGCTTGCTCCGGCCAGTCCGACGGCGGGCGACTACGCGGTGGCGCTGGCGGGGTTTTTGGACGCGCTCGGCATTGGCGCCTGTCATCTGCTCGGCCATTCGCTCGGTTGCCTGATGGCCGCGCGCTTTGCCGTGCTTCA